>Ga0126342_10000999_pt1 | contig 36790 bp, 58 predicted proteins | sample Cyp1metagenome_FD_92528 | JGI IMG/M metagenome (GOLD analysis project Ga0126342, IMG submission 92528) | Coral microbial communities from Lord Howe Island, Old Settlement Bay, Australia - Cyphastrea 1 metagenome | ecosystem: Host-associated > Invertebrates > Cnidaria > Coral ... | reverse complement strand
CTTACATGTGAGTAGGTTGGTTGGGAAGGGTCTTCATGTGATTTGAAAAGTTAGGGGGACAGCTGGATGTCTTGAACCATTTTGGCTCAAGCCATCCAGCCTGTCCCCTCTGCTGGTTTTTCTCCCTCCCTCCTCTCCCTGATCCCCTCTGCGGGGTGATGGGGGGGGGGCTTTGTTGGGTTTCCAGCCCCCTCCTTTACGTTTGTTTGGTGTGGGTTTGGTAGGTGTCCAAAGATGTTCTTTGACCCTAACTATCTAAAGAGTGTAAGGGTTATCTGTGATACCCAACCTCTTTCTGACCCATTGTTATTTTATAACAATGTGGATTGTTAACACTTACAGCGGCGTAGCTAGACTTGTTCCTCGAAGAGTGCCGGGGAAAAGATTGAGAGAGCACAGGTTACCTCCCAAGCTTTTCATTTTGAAACGTCTGTGACTGAGAAGTTGCCCTACGGCCCGACACATTCTGAATTCCTCAGCAGGTTCAGTGCATGGATTCGCCAAGTTTTGATTCAATAGCGATCTAGCGATCTAGCGTCAGATTGGCTGAAAGATGGCCCAACATCATCAAATTTCATCCATAATTCATCAAAATCCTCCAAGTTTCAGCCAAATAATCCACACTTTTCTACAATTTATCCATAAATTCTCCACAAACTCAAGTTTTCTCAGTTGCTTCACAACAGGTGGCAATTTCCTTGGGGCATTTCCTAAGGATTTGGATCGTTACTTGATGGAGCTGTTGGTGGATGGCCGCAAACCTCCGGAGCTCCACAAGGTGGCAGCAGACCTCATTGCAGGGCTGTTGCAGTCCTCCATCTCAGGCTGGGCCTGGATTCCTGGCAGTTGAAATTTGGGCGAATTTCTCGTTCAAGTCCCAATGTCTAGGCCTTGGAGCCATCGAACTTCAGAATGACCCAACATTTCATAGGTGTAGGTTTGTAAATTAGTCCTCGATCTTTTGCAGCCTCGGTCCAATGGCATCCGCTGTATGCAGGAAACTTGTGGACGCGTTGGCGAGGGTTGGGCGTCGGTGAACGTCTAGCGACTTGGCTGAAACAAGCCACATCAATGAAGACTGGGGACCCAAAATCAAGCAATGCATCAGTGCCGAAAGGATTGCGTGCTCCCAAAAAGGTGTACATCAAACATAGGCGCTTCAGTACGGGACGCATCATCCAAATAGATCATGGACGATTTTATGAGCTTGCCGCGAGATCTTGCAGCCTGCGACAGGATTGCATAGAGATGTATAGAGTTTTTTTTTTTGGGGGGCCAATCCGTTTTGTGTTTTTTGTAAAGCTGATAAAGCTGTTTTTCGCAACGTCACGCGGCTTCCTCCGGCGCAAGGTGGGATGGTTCAAGGTCCATGGGAAGAAGTTCTTAGAGTCGGAAACTCAGACGCCAGAGATTTCTGTGCCGCTGTGGTGTCACTTCCCCACAAGTCCATGGAGCAAGAGACCAATCCACGAAACTCTAAGTCGCATCCCGAAAGCATCAAACCACTTGATGTCAACTTCTCTGGGAGGCTCTAAGTTTGGCCCTTAAAATGGCAACTTTTTCTGAGAGAAAAACTAGTGATAGACCAGGGGAGTTGGTGGATCCCCCAAAACTTGAGGCAACCTCAATTTTTAGATAATTCCCACCATTTTCCGATGGGTTTTCCTATGACATGGCCATCATCTGGGGATCAATTAGCCAAGAATTTGGGTTTTCCTATGGTTTTCAGGTACCAAAACCTACCATTTTTGCTCCTTCCAGGTCGGACATGGATGAAGCGACCAGGAGGTCGGCAGCGGATTCGCTGGATGCCATGCTGCACATGGTGCTCTTTGCAGTGGAGGCTGTGAAATGATGCGGGATTTGGGCAGAAATGGGGATGAGATAAGCATTTTTGGCTCAACATATTGGAGAACTTTGAGGATTTCGGCAGGAAAATGCGGATGGTGCTTCCAGCCAGATAGAGAATCCAAGCATATCGTTGATAGATTTTGATACAGATGTTCTGAATGGGGACACTCCTTCAACCAGAAAAAGATGACTTGAACTCCTGGGTGGTAGGTGGATTCATCCATGGTGGTAGCGCTCGTGGCTGAAGACGTGCTGGGATGCATTGCACACAGATTGGAGGAGCTCGGTCGCGGGGCGCAAGCAGAGTCGACTAGAAGATAGCTGGAAGATATCTTCAGTTGGTTCTGGCTGATTGAACACCAATCATCTTCAATCTGATGTCCTCACCATGAAGGAACATGAAGGAACAACATGAAGGTGGCCCACATCTGTTCTGATCACATCGGATCACATCAGATCATTGGTGGCCCACATGGCCCACAGTCACCTGAGGGGACGAAAATTCCAGGAGTTGAGTGCCAGCTACAAGCGATGGAACGACTTGGCGGGTGGCCACAAACTCACCGAGGAGCGAGCTGCCACGGACACAGCTGAGAAGGGGGACACCTGCCATGGCCGAAAAAGCCTTCAAACATTGATGGAAGTCGTAATTTTTAGAACAACACCTACAAGCAATGAAACGATTGAGCAAATCTTTGTGCAGATTTTTGAGTGATATTTTCCTATCCTTTCCCAACTTGCCGTGGAAAAGCTGCCAAGACACGGCCACAGGACTTGGAAGCCGAGAGGGCTTGGCAGATGCGCAGCAGTGAAGATTTGCCGCCCTTACCACCTGGTCCGGCCCCAGGATAGCAGCCACAAGCCGAAGAAACCGCCGAAACTCATCGAGTTGACTGATCTGACATTTTTTTGTTTTTTTTTGGATTCTGGACCCCCAGATTTTTCAGACTCAAAAGTCAGGGTCGAAGATCTTGATGCTCCATCGGTAGAGGTCAACATCGGCCCTCAGCAGATGAAGTGGCTCGAGCTGATGCATCGTTTAGGACACCCCTCGAAACTGGGGGGCCCTATGTGGATATCATGTGATGTTTGGTGGACTGGGACATGACCTAAAGGACCTAAAAAACCTAAAGTTGCTTGAACGATTCGAAAAGTATGGATGGAATTGGCGCCTGGTGCAAATTTTATGCAAATTTGCTCAATCCATTGGCTTCCCTTTTCGTATAGAACTTGAAGCCCCATTGACGAGGAAGCAGGTCCAATAAAACCGTGGCCAGGATCATCGCGCAGCTGCTCACAGCCTTGGTTGCCAATGAACACGGCCTGTCTGCGGGGGACCCAATGGGTGAGACATGCTGGGGATCTGTGGGTCAAAAGCCTGGTGAACAGGTGAACAATGGTGAACATCAATTGATAGCTGGAATTGGTGGATCTTCATCCACCCAAGTATTTGTCTTATAAGTCTTATGGCTATTAATTTATCCCCATATTTCAGCCAGCATCCATTTTGGATTTCAGGCTTAGCACTGAGACTGGGTGGCTTTCTGGGGTGGTGCGTCCAAGTTTGAGATTCATCACCTGTGCTGGAAACTGACAGCAACCCCTAAAAATGGCCGAATCAACATGATTTGACTGACGCCTCAGCAGGCCACAGTTTCCAGTGCTTAAATCGCTTGCCGGTGGGTTGAAATTGCCAGGCCATGAGCGCTTTGCACCTGGAGGCCCCTCTGGTGGCGTTGCAGCTTGGCTTGGAATGGCCTGGTGGATGCGCGATATCGCTGGTTGATGGAAGTTCTATGGACATTAAACGTATTATTGGTGGTTGATAACAGTTGATGGTCATTGATGGTAATTGAACTCTATTATCATTGATGGTTTTTCATATTGTTGATATACTTTTGATGGTAATGGCTGGTTGTTGTACTACCTGTTTTTCTTTTCTGTGGATGATGTGGGACCCCCTCAACCAGGCCCCAGAAGGGGATGATGGGAAACGGTGTGCCCAGGTTGGAGCTGCCCACCGCCACCTTGCGTGTCCCGGTGATGCTGGTGCTGTGTGCTATGGCCTCCAACCAGGCAGCAGTTTCAGATGTTGTCACTTTATCACTGGGAAGACCAGGGGAACACTTGGTTGAAATATGTTGAAATAGCGTTCCCTCATTTTTCAGCACTCTGGAAACCTGGGTGAAGAATTCTGCACACTGCAACTGAAGAAAAACAGCCTCAGCCCCTTCAACAACCTTCAACATCCAACCAGAAAAACCATGTTGGCACCTCCAATCCCCCCGTCCTCTGCGAGGCCAGTTGCCAAGTCTTGATGAAAAGTCAGCAGTGGACGCCTCAGAAAGGAAAGGGGAACTCCAAAACCACAAAAACTTGCCGGCGGAACCGGCAGACATTTGTTGCTTCGGACCTGTTTGGATTTCTTGGGACTCCAGCTGTGTGGCTCTGCTGCACTTTGCACGAGGTTCTTGGGCGTGTTGCGGCGGATGGAGAAGAAGCTCGGAACGGTGGGAGAAGCACCGCCAGTGAAGGACGGACTCATTGCCTTTTCCGTAGGCAAAAAAATCGTTGGATGGGTGGTTCCACACCCCAAGCGCAAGCAACATTTTGGCATCATCAAACATTGTAAAGCATCATCATAAAGCATCATTAAACACATCAAAAGCATCGTTCGATGTGATTTTCTTCCCCTTCGGTGGAGCATTGGCATGGCGGAAGCCGATCCCTTCGCCAGGAGGAGGTGGAATACCTGGTTTGCATCTTGGATCGAAGCTGTTGCCATCCGGAACTGGCGAAAATCGCCCAGGACGGGGCGCCCAGTCACAGCTGTGAACACATCGACTCGCCGTATTTCAGGGTTTTTAGTACCACAAGACTTGTAGATCCCAACATGAAAAAAACAATGTATAGATGTCGTTTCGAAGAAATTGAGAAGTGGAACTCAGCTATAAGGGTGCCACCCTTGCTGTCGACGGCGAGGAGCAGCTCTTCCGGTTGCTGTGCGTCTTGCCGTCGAGGCTGGAGTGGGTTGCCAAGTTCCATGTTGCTGCGCTTCAATGGTGGATCGGTGGATCCTCTGTTATTGAGATGATTTCAGATGTCCTTTGGATCCTCTATTATTTTCACCAGAACTCTTTCTACATCAGGCTCCTCCGTACTTCTGTAGTGATTTAAGCTCAAGAGAGCCCGGCAATATCATACGTAGTATCCGGGACCCCTTTGAAAGCTGACGAATACCTACTCAATGCTAGGGAACTTCAATCAATGAATAGATACAATTTCACAAAGACAATCAATTTTTGAGACTTGCGTGTCTTCCCAATTTCAGGAAATCATCCCAATTCTGGAACGCTCCAGACACAACAAAAATCGCTGCCAGGGCCGAAACCTTGGCCTCTCGACTCATGGCCTTGCGAGCCCTGAGTCGATGTTCCTTGGTGGCGCCGCAGTGCATGAGCCCTGGCTGTATCTGGCTGTGCTGAGTTGGGAGTTGGGTTGGAGATTCCTGGAAGTTGATGGAAGTTGATGGGTTTGGGATGTGTCAAATGCTGGCGTTGTCGAATTTATTCGAACTGCTTGGAGGAAGTGTTTGACATGCAAAAACAATTGGACCCTGCGAATCCTCAGTATCCTCAATGGAACTCTAAACTCACGTTTTTATCATTTTTGTTGGCTGGGGCTTGGTGTTGACCACAGAAAAGCAACGAACGCTTGCGCACTTCGGCAGGTTTCATTTTGGGGATCTAAGTACTCCTACCTGTCTTCCAGACGGGGATTGATCTACAGTAATCATTTCGTACAGGACCAAGCCCTGAAGACCCCATAGGCCCCATAGAAGCCATACGTTCCCCAGGAACGAATTTGGCATTGAAGGCGTTGCCTGCTTGCAGTGCCCTGCCTTGAGCACCAAGCCTGAGTATCCCAAGAACTCATCCCGGAAAAAAAGGTGTTTTGGATTGTTTTGGTGGATTTAAGATGACCATGATTTTGATGGATCTTCGTGGTTTTGAGCAGCTCAACTGACCAAAAAGACGTCATCCAAGCTTGTCAGTGTTGCCGCAAAACTGGTGGCACAGGTACATCATGGCTGTGTCAAGTTGCTTGAGTCTGGGTGGTTCGGAAACGGCGGAGAAGGTTCGCGCGGGAGTGCGGGTGGTTGGGGAAAGCCCTCCAGCAAATGAGAATCACAGAAGAACATCGGTGTTGCGAGGGAAAATCAAAGATCTCATAGATGATATACTGGACATTACTGGACTATAGATTGGTCCTCAAGTAAATGAAAACACCTGCCAGCGGAAAAGAGATGCATTAGATCTAAATTTGCCATATCGGCATATCATACATATCCATATCTCAGATTAGGGTTCTCCATGGGTTCTCCACATCTCAGCACGAGATTTTGGATCATTGTGCCATCCAGGCTGCCGTGCGTCGTCGCTTGATCCAAGAGGTCAAGGAGACCGATGAGTCGCCGAGTTGGATCAACCTTTGTTTTTTTTTGAAGAACATGATTAAGAAATACTGAGATCATTTCCCAGCAAAACGATCTAGACGTTGTTTCTTTGCGGGTATCGGCATGTAGTATATCAGTATATATATATCTCTATCTGAGGATGGAGATCCTCAATCTATTGTCTTGCCATTTTCCAGGGATTGTGAAGAACAACGTGTTTTTGGGTTCATTTCCCAACAATCACCATTTTCTTCCCCAACATCCCCATCTTGCCCATCTTGCCCTGCAGGAGTCCTTAGCTACCCATCCTCCGCTGGCACCGTTGGTGGAACACTTCTCTCGGACGATCCTCTGCCAGGCTATCCGATTATCCCATCATCCCATCCATTCATGTTAAATATATTCAGCACCCACCAGAAACCATGGTTCATGGTTTGGTGGTTTGTTTTTTCCCATGCAAAAACTACACATATTTGGGACCATTCATAGGGGTGTTTTTTTCGGTAGGGGGATGGGATGAAGCTCGCCAAATGGCCATCGTATGAGATGAGAATCACCATGTGACAGACTGGCCCAGGCCGTGTCTGTGTCCCGCACTTGTTGTCATGGCGCCTATGAGCAGTTGGATCTGCTGGGAATGCTGAAGGATCTACAGACGCTTGTGCTGCACCAGGTCAAAACATGTGGAAGTTGGCCATCCGAAATGGGCACCAGAAAACCCGACATAACCCGGTGAACCCAGAAAACCTTGGGATTTCGGATTGAGCCCCAAAAAAAGATGCCCCAAGTAGCACCATTTGTGACCCCAAATGCCACCCAACCAGACTTGTTTCTTGGCCATCAGCATTGATGGCCAGCCCACAGCAGCTGAGGGACTCCTTCGAGGATGCAGTCAGCAGCTTTGACGCCTTGGTCTTATCCTCAGCGATTCCATGCGACGTCCCAGGAAAGATGGTTGGTAGCTGGGTAGCTATCCCAATCTGCATACTGATGATTAGATTGGTGGGATCAAAGGAGATGATTGATCCATTTTTGATTCACCATTCAGCCTGCAACTGGGTGATTGTGTGAGCACCTCGGAGTGAGTGAAGGGTCAATGCTACAGTGACTGTTTTCATGAGATTACCCCGCTACTAATCCCATCCCTCACAACAACCACTCGTTTGGACCTCAAAATGTACAGATCCACCCACCAAACCAAGGGTTTTGAATGGTTTTGGTGGGATGATGATGTCGATCTTCGCCTTGAGCATGGCTAAGGAGGGCAACAAGTTGGAAACCACGGCGGCTGAGCTGATGAACAAGTTGGTTGCCCTGCTCCATGTGCCGCGGCGCTAATGCTGGAAAAGGTTGTTGTTGACCCACAATTCCATTGCTTCGGAATCAGGTGGGGAAACTGATAAATATTGGAGAACCATTTTTGAAGAGTACAAAACTTGCCATTTTCGAGAAGTGATTTCCCTGTTGAAACGCCTGAATGAAGTCGCTCAGGTGCTGCTGTGTACCATGTTCCGACATGGCCGACCACCTCATGCCTACACCAAGGACTGCCTCGGAAATTCAAGAAATTTCGGGGGGTCATGGGGCCATCCACAGTGAAATCGGCAACCAATTCACTAATCCACTGGGGGATAGGATCCAGAAGAAGCGAAGGAAAAGGCCAATGGAGGCCGGGTGCACCTTCTATTCCTTGGGCTCCCAGAGACGGAACCTGGAAGCCTGATGATGCCTGATGTCTTGTTTGAATCTCACCACATTGGAAGAAATCGTGGCCTGCCTAAAGTCGCTGTGCCCCTTTTAAACATCTGCCATAGTGGCTGCATGGGCATGATGCCCCGAGCTTTCTGCATTTGTGTTGCAGGTTTCAAAGAAAGTGAGGTGAAATCTGCTGTGGACGGGCTGATGCAGGTGCCGCTTTCCGATGACCGGGCTGCTGGACGAAGCCTTCAAACAACTGGACAAAAATCGACCATTGGCTCAGCCATGATGACTATTAATTGATTATTCTTTTTCGATCTGTTTCGTGAACGGTTCCCTTGCTTGGAAATCGTCCTCCCAATTTTCCGGCAGTTCTGCCCTGATCTGGGGACCTCATTTCGACCAGGTCCTGGATAAGGTGCAAGCGATGTTGTTGCTGGGTGGCCATACCATGGACAAGAAGGGAAAATCCACCTTCCTGGCCAACTTGTTGGCATCCGACACCTGGCAAGATGAAACTGATGAAAGATGGTGATGTCTTTTTAGGAAACTGGAGGGAAATGTCACGATCCCCAAACCTCAAAAATGGTTCAATAGACCTAAATCATTTCTGAAATGGAAACCATTTTTAAGTTGTTCCGCCACCCTCTTACCATGACCACCACCTGCAACCGATTCAGGACATCCGCGTCTTGTTTTACCTGACCGCCCTGCTGCGAGAAGCTTCCTGCAAGCCGTTGCCTGGCCAAAAGCCAAACCATCGAAGGTTTGGAACCCATAGGGAGATGGCCATGATGGCCCCTCCCTGCTGTTTTTCGGGTTTTGAATGACACATGAGGCGGACATCTGGAATCCTAACATTGGTGCGGTGAACATTTGATTTCAAGGCTGGCCTTCCAATCCCAGAGTTGATTCGGGGGAAATCTTGCCGGACTTCATATATATATATAAGATCATATAAATACATGTTCAAATCCGGAGTTTCCTGTCAATTTTCCTTTGAAATTGATCCTGCGACACTTCATCTGAGGTTGGAGTCCCCCTTCCTTCGTGTCACGCGCTCCACCGCGTATTTTGAAGTCTTGAACGCTTGTGCCTCGACTGGGATTGGGGCCTTTCTTTTCGGGTCTCCTTCCCAATCCAAGGCATGGTGGTGTCAGCCACAGGCAAAGTTTCCATCCCGGAAAAACGCGATTCTGATGAAAATTGAACAAAAAAATCATCAAAATTTGGTCAAAGTTTCATCAGAATTTGGTTTGGACATGTTTGGACCATCCGCTTCGAAAAGCACCGAGGCATTAACCTGGCACTGAAGCGCTTTCAGAGGGAAAGCAAAGGGCCGCCTCCAAGAGATCTTTGTGCCAAGCCTCCTGGTGGACAGGTCTGGGGAGCTGCAGTAATGTTAGTAAAGAAACAATAAAGCACCCATTTTTGATGGTTTCTACTAGTTTCTACTACCAATTTATGGTAAAACAGCGGGTGTGGAGGTTTTGCAAACGTGGACTTTGGACTTTCTGGTGCTTAATAGGGAATCGGGGAATGATCCATAGTAACTATTAAGAATCATCCCATTCCCCCATTCCGTACTCAGCACCAGCAAGCAGAGTTTGACCATGAACAAGGAGGATTTCAGCAACAGGTGACAGTGAGCCAGCAACATTGGAAAGAGGGTAAGACGGGTAAGATATACCACCATCGGGGATCGCCGGGGATCACCAGGGATCATAAATGGCTATAAGAACATCTCGGAGGGTGGATCGTAGTCTGAATCATAGGACATGTTATTGTGGCACATGGAGGGTATGCTGGTCTGATTCATGGAGCTGGTTGGGCCGTTGGGGCAATGGATGGCAATTTTCGATGGCTCTGATTGGCTAAGGAAAGGAGGGCCTACGGACAGTCCACTGCAGCTTGGCAAAGGGCGGACAGTGACAGAAGGGCTTTCGCAATCGATTTTTCATGTGCTTTGTGTTCATTTTTGAAACTGCCCGTGTTGTTTTTCCTGCTCATTGTACATCATTGTACAATTATTTTACATTTATACAATGTTTTCGTTGAGAGGCCAGGTATTGTTTTGGGCCTGAATGAGGTGGAGAAATCCCCAGCCTTGTCCAAGGACGCAACACATGGATGACTTTGATCTGGGTCTCATATTTGAGCACTTGATCGCACCTCTTTCTGCACTCCAGCTGTGGGGCTGTGGGTCTGTTGCATGTGGTCTGGGGCAAAACGATGAAGACTGATGAAGATATAGAGACCTTGGATGACCTTGGGAATACTGCCAAAGTACCAGCTTCATCAGCTGCAAAAACTCTAGAAAGGATCCATTGATCCAGTGGCTTCCAGCCACCAAAAACAACCAAGGTCTGCTTGCGGCACACTCTGGTGCAGGCCATGTATGTAGCACCAGAGGTGAGCACGACACCTGGTCATTGAAGGGTTGTGAAGGTTGGGTGAAGGTTGGTGAGGGATATGTTGGGTTGTTTTATGATTTTCATAGATTGATGCATTCAGAAAATAAGAAATTGCTGAACCTTTGCATGGAGATCCCAAATTGGTGATAGAAGGTTGGGGGATGGTTGTTGGTTTACCCTTAGAATGTGGCATTGGGTAAGGTTTGGACCCCCAAATCCATTGATGGATATAGCTGGCTCAGACTAGCAGAAATTTCCAAAGCCATGGACTGCTCTCCGAGGAAGCTCCTACCATGGGCATGGATCTCACAGGAGCGTCTTCCGATGCATCAAGAGGTGGGCTTGCCATTGGAAATCACTCTTGGAGGCTTTGATGCCAGTTGGAGGAATTGATACTGAGAATGATCCACCGAAGTGCAATTGAAGTGCGACCTGCACAACTGCAGAGGTGATGAATTGGCTTCCGCAGATTGTGAAACGTTACAAGGTGCGAATCGAGACACATGGGTGTCATGTGACCTGCGGGACGGTGCCATTGCTTCAGCACATCCCAACAATGGAGCTCCAATTCTTGAAGTCTATCTCAACTTTGAGGGGTGTACTGTAAATTGTAAAAACTGGGGATATGGTAGATACCTTATCTCTTCCCATCTCTTGGTGATATTCTCATCTTTATCTTATCGTGGGCGAACTACGATGGACCTCCGACGATTTTTGTTGGGCTTTGGGCCGAGAGAACCGAGAAGCCCCAGGAGACCTCTGCGATCCGCACAGAGACGCTACGCTACTTCGCCTGTGCAGCCAGCTATGAGTGCGCGCCCTTCGCGGCTGGGATGGCAATAGCTATGGCAGCGGACTGGGTAAATTTGTGACTTAAATGGTGTTGAGTTAAAAGTACAATTTAAGATTTTCTTGGATTTTCCCACACATTTTTTATCTGAAGAGTGAAGGATGAAGATCCATTTTGTAGAAGGTACGTCTACGAAATTTTGCTTTGAAAACAAGGGCTATGACAGGTTTCTGATCCATACAAGTAGCCACCTGGATGAACCAGAACCTAGTCAGATTTTGGCAGGTCTCAAATAGCTGGCACACAGGTTTTCAAGTTGTTGTTACCTTGCAAATGACCCGACGTTTGGATAGAGTTGGGTTTGGTTCTCAAACTTGGGGTCTCCCTGAAACCCAGTGCATGTGTGCAGGGGTGGGTCTCTCATTTCGCCCCACAATCAGCAGATCTAGCTTTCTCGAGGAGCCCATTTTTGGATGTTTCACACACAAGATATGTGGATATTTTGAGTCCAAAGAGCTTTCCAACTTAGTCACTGTCACTATGTCCCAACCTGGTTTGACAGGCACGGCCTTCTGATGCTTCCTTGGAATTGGAAGAAGAAGAGAAGACAGAGATGCGAGTGGAGACGCCGCCAGATTCCGCTCCCGGAATCCCTGGTGCAGATGTTGGACCAGCAGCTTCCGATGGGGATGCAGATTCAGTGATCGGTGTATCTGGGCCAAAAAGTGTGGAAGATAGAGCTGCCACTGATGTGGAAACAGGCCATACAGACAGACATTCCGCTGCTTTTCATATGCATCACGAGCTACTGGTACAAATATCAAGCCTCTACACTGGGCAAACCTAGGGACACAGACCCCCCGGAAACAGGGGGAAGGTGATGGTGCTGAGGACTGATGCTTAGATATGAAATTGATGAATTATCACTGCTTCTCAGTCCGTATCTGATGTGTGGTTTCTTGCGTTTTTCGATCCATCCCCACAGCCAGGGACCACCAGTCTTTTGCTTCTCAGCTCCTGTTTTCAAGCAGTGATCTATCCATTCTTCCCCAATTCCTGTTCGGAAAAAACACATCATTTCGTGCTGCTATGAATTTTCATTTATTGGTTCCGTTGACGGAAACTCTGCAGGAACCGGCGCTTTGTTGACATTTGTTTACCACACAAAAACTATCAAAAACTCGTAGTTTCTTGAAGAGTTCCCTTCATCCAAATGATGAAAATGAATGAAAATGAATGAAAATGATGTGTTTCCTCCAAAAATCATCGATTTTCGCCCATTGACCAGACCCCCCAGGTGGACGGTGGTCGTGGTCAAGTTCCGGACACCGTGGAGGACCTGGCTGCCCGGGTGTGGGCCTCAGTCCCCGTGGGTCACTGCGCAGTTGGAAGATCAATGGTACAGTGACCTGGTACGGGATCTGATTGTCCTATTGAAGATAAAATATATCAAAATATCCTCAAAATATCATCAAATAACCAAAAAGTTGAATAGAGGCACTGCTCCAAAAAGTTCAAAGCAGTGTCTCTGTTCAAGATCGGTCCATTCGTCTCATCCGCTCCTAAACTATCACGCCTCGGCACCGAAACGGTGCAGAATTTTAATTTTGGGATTTTCCAAGTTTAGCCTTTTCTAAATGGATGAATATCATAATTTTGCATATCTTGGATGAGTATCCAGTATCACGAATATTACTTTGCTCCAAAAAGATGGAACTACCAGACAGTTTCCATACCTGAAGGTCTAAATATTGACAGTAAAAATCAACCATTTTCGTACCCCAAACCTTTAGAACCCCTCAAAATGCTGGATGTTTCCCACCAAGAATGCCTTACATCTCCATGTTTTTCCTTTGTCTCCTCTCAGGAGCCGGAAGTGGATGGAATGGCAGAACCTTCCGGCACCTTGCCTACCGAAAGTTCGTCCATGGAGCCCTCCATTGATCCCTCCATCCGAAACTTGGCACGGAAAAAAAACCGGCGGGGCTTATGGATGGGGCGACCCGAGTCTCCCATGACCAGTTGATGAACGTTTCTGGCATTTCACATGTTGGACGTTTTCGTTGCGTCTGGGACAAAGTTTTCTTCAACTTCGCTCCCTTCGATCGGCTCAAGGTGTGCCGAAGGCGTGTGGTAAGAGCACGCATTGTTTTACGGCAAGTTGATAGCTTTTAGTTCTTCCAACCATGACGGAGCGGCTCCTGAAGAAAGAGCTGGAGGGTGAGCCCGATTTGCAGATCATTGGTGCAGGTTGGGGTCGCACCGGCACCAACAGCGTGAAGCTGGCACTGGAGAAGCTGTTGGATGGACCCTGTTACCACATGTTCGAATGCGGTAAAAGGCCAGATCATGCCAAGTGGGTTGAAGCCTACAACGGCAAACCGGATTTTAAGGCCATTTTCACCCATCCGGATGGAGATAAGTTCTACAAGGCTACGGTGGATTACCCCGCCTGTGGCATGTACAAGGAACTGATGCAAGCCTATCCAAAGGCCAAGGTCTTGTTGACCGTCCGAGACCCCGAGAAGTGGTATGACAGCGTGATCAACACCATTTGGTCCTGGCGTTGTCCGGAGCAGCATTGGGCCGTGAGGATCTACAAGGCTGGCCGTGAGTGCCAGGAGTGCGCCAAGTGTTTTCACAAGGCCACCGTGCTGCCTGGGGTGGAGCGTACGGATCGTGAGGGTTCCATCAAGTCCTTCAAGGCATGGATTGAAAGGGTCAAGGCCACTGTGCCTCCGGAGAAGCTCTTGATCTTTGATGTGAAGGAAGGTTGGGAGCCTTTGTGCAAATTCTTGAATGTCCCTGTGCCAGATGAACCTTTCCCAAATGTCAATGACAAGGAGGAGATCAACAAAATGATGGATGGCATCATTTGGCATTGCTACAAAATGCACTTCCTCCGAGCCGTTGTGGTGATGGGTGGCTTTGGGCTTTTGGCGTGGCTCGGGTTGAAATTCCTGGCATGAGCGAAGAACCAATTCAACTCGTGCTCAGTACAAGCACCGTGTTCCGCAGGTTGGGTGAAAAACAGGAGAGGTGCTGCTTTTTGCTGAGAGCTGTTTGCCAAACAGGTTTGCTTTGCGAAACCCACTGCAACCCTTACCTCCTGACGCAACCAACCCAACTTTGAAGCCGTTCAGCGACTTCGAATCATGGGTGGTGCCCACAACAAATTGAATTCATCCCTTTCTTTCAACAGCCCCATTTTTTTCTTGTGGATATACAGACATATACAGACATATTATCCCCAAGAACAATCTCAGCCGAAAACACATACTGAAGTACTGTAGATCCCACAAAAATCATCTAAAATCCCCATGAGACCCTGCCATGTTTTCATGGCAAGGATTGCCCTTTGGCGGCCTGGTCTCCTTGCGTCAGACCGAGCTCAGAAACTTCCTGGCAGAGGAGCTGGAACGAGACTCGGCGAAGCTTGAGATGAATACGTCGAAGCCAGAAAGAATCGAGCATTTAGAATTTTTCTTTATCACATACCATCATGTGGATTTTTTCTAAATTTTTCTCAATTTATCTTTATATCACATTACAAGGTCGAATTATCTCCATGCAAAATACCATCCCATATGGCCCAGCATTTTCCAAGGTTCTGATGACATGTACGCCCTCTGCCTCAGCATGCTTTGCGTCGCCAACTTCGCAGCCTACGAGCGAAAGGTGCTGGCGATTTCCAGCTCTAAGCGCCTGGGGAAGCATCTACCCATTGAGGAGATGACACGTGACTTGGAGCGATTTTCAGAGGCTTCATGATGATAATCTGATAATAATGAGGTTTTAGTTTATGATTCATGATGATAATCTGATGATAATCAGTTCATGATTTTCAGAGGTTTCAGTTCATGATGATAATCTGATGATCTGTTCACCACTGATGGCATTGTTTGAGGCTATACGTTCTTTTTGCGATGTGGAACGTAGTTCGGCACAGGTTTTTCCCAGCGATAAAAAACCATGGATCGCAGCTGGACTGAGTGATGCAACCGACAGTTGATTGCATCGTATTGCGGACACCGACAGTCAGATTTGCCACACGTGCAGGATGATATAAAACAATCACCATGTTATCCCAAGTAAACAAATGCTGAGACAGGGAAAACGCATGGAAAAAGCACTGCATTCCTGACCTCAAATGCCAAGGTTTGCTCCGAGGGGTAGTGCGGGTGATGAAATCAATTCCAGCCTTTGAAGATTTAGACGTCGCCAACACTATGACCCTCCATGCCTTACGCTTCATTTGCACCTCGGAATGGAAGTTGTGCTTCGCCCAGCGGAATCTTCGATCTTTTTTGGTGTTGACATAGATGTCCCTCAGATTTGGCTTCTTCGCAGAAAATATACAAAATATCTATAAGTTATATAAGGTCTAGATGACAATAAGCTGAGGTGTGAAGAATCGGTCATTTCACTGTCCTGATTCTGTCGAGATGATGGCACTCATTGTGACAATCAGCGAAATCATCGATCATTTCTCATTGTTTTCTTTACGGACAAACTTTATCCATTAATTTTTATTTACTTACCTTGTATTACTTTGTACATATTTGTCTATCTATTTAATTTGTTCATTTATTTATTTTTTCGCTCATCAACTAATTATCAGCTTGGGCTTATGTGGTGGCTTGGTGGTTTTAGGCAATCTCTTGGCCTTCGAAGTGGACTTCATCACGGCCGAGCTGCAGCATCTCAATGTCTTGGAGGAGGTGCCCAGCTACAACGAAAACCGCAATTGGACGCAGATCAATTGGAGTTGGTCACCAAAATCAGGGGATTTTTCACCATAAAATGGGGAATTTTCACCATAACCAGGAGTTTAAGCCTAGACATGGTGATTGATTGAAATTCAAGAGAAAGATGGTTTCTATGGTGATTCAAAAGAAATATGTGGAATCTCCGAGGTGGAAGATTTCAGCAACCATCGTGGCATAGTGGGATATAATGAATGGACATTGGTGAACATCAATGATGTCCTCTTGGGTTGACTTGAAAAAATATAAATGTTTGGAGGAAACACTGATTAGGGGTTGATTAGGGGTTGTAGTTTCCACCATTTTGATCCATTAGGGGCTGGTGTTCTGCAAATTGCCAGTGCTTGCCAGCGAAAGCAATTCCGGTAGAGGTTTCATGTGGCTGACAAAAGGTTCGGTTCTGTGGGAAGGTTTGTTGAGAAAGTGTTGCTAAGGCAAAACTAGTTTCCCCAACTTGAAGGAATATCTGTTGGTCAGGGGAAATATCAACAAAATTCAACAAATTCGTGCTTGATGTGCCTGGTTCAATCAGTATTTCTGCCCATGGCTGATTGACATGCTCCTCCAAGAAACAGCTCAGCCATGCAATTTTCCTCTTGGCGCTAGAGACAATCACCATTGCACCATTTTCGGTGAGGCATCCTTCAAGGGGACACGCCTTTCTGCCCTCAGGTCAGCAAACTCTTTGAGTACTGGTTCCATGATGAAGTCTCTTGACATAAAGAAGCGCTTTGTCCCGGTTGAGTATCTCGAGGGATAGAATGATTTTTGTTGGGTTCTTTTAGGCTGCCCGGTTTTCCAGGTTACGATTTTTCAGATTCTTGTCCTCCGAAAGTGGGAAGATCATCCCAAATTTGCCGCTTGCCGCAGCATGGAAACTCTTGCGCCGAAGTTTCACAGAAGATGTCAGTGGATGTCAGTGGTCTAAGGATAAGATCGAAGATAACAAACTCTACGTCCAGACGCTGCAATCTTTCATTCTACTGCTGCGAAACTGGTCCTGTGGAAGTTGCCTTGCTGAAATGAAGGCCGGGCATGGGAGACAGCAAGAGGAGTCACAGGGCTGCCAGAAAGAGGAGCAGTTTGATGGTAGCAGCTTGTAGCATCCAGGAGAAAATCATAAATTTATTGACCTTTGTGGTCTCCAACCTCACACTTAGCTGGGTGTGAGCCATGCCAGGTCAGAGAAAAGAGGGACAATGCAGCCACCAAAGAGGAACGTGATTCAGCTGCCAGCATGTTGAAGGTTTTCAAGTGCCCTGGCAGATCTGCTTGCTTGCAGACATCACTTTCAATGATGCCCTTTGCAGGACTGATGGACTGTTTGGATGAGTGGCAACATGTGGCAACCAACCATTTTTCTTTTGTGAATACACTCATTTCGTCAAGTCCCGTTTTCGATGAAGTCCCGTGTTGTTTCATGGCCAAGTTCCAAGTTTTGGTGGAATCACCAATGCGAAAACACACAAAAACACCAAGGTCCGGCATCAATGTGCCCTATTTGATCGCACTGACCATGAGGCCCTGCGGTCCTCTTTTTGCAGGGTGTCTGGTACTGGGGTATATCATGGTATACCATGGCAAACCACCATTTATGGTCATTCTTGTAGGGATGATGAAAAATATGATAAACGCTAAAGCCTATTTTCAGTCGCCATATCTTGTCCAGGGAATGTAGAACTTTGAGACCCAAGCAGCAGACATCTTGTCCGCTTAGCACTGCTTCCCCACGTGAGGTTCTCCAAGGTGTTGATCACGGGTCGCAGACAACTGCCCAACCGGGACCGCCAGGGATGTTTTTTTTTTTTGGGGCTGCGTCCTGGTGGGACAGCCCCGGGGGTGTATCATGCAGCAAGCGTTTCTAGCAGCTAGTATGATTATTAATATAATATTATTACCCTCTGGTTATTTAACATATCCATGGTATAGATGGCCCATTTATAGATGGTTTACCTATTAAACATTGTGATTTTCCATGGCTATGTTAAACAACCAGAGGGTAATATTATTATGATTTATTATGTATGTGATGCTTGCAAGATGTTGCAGCTTCATTACAATCATTACATCCCCCCAAACTGGTTACACAGATCATGATCCGCTCCCAGGAGGAAGAGCGCGGGAAGGTCATTGATGATGTTTTAGTGATTCTCCAAACTCTGTTGAAGCGAACTGACAGCCTTCAGAGCCTCCTCTGCACCGGTGATCTCCCTGGATCATCCCGATCCATGGGCTCCACACAACAGCCAATGTCATTTCGGCTTCCCTGAGGGGCTTCCCCAAATGGGCTCCACAAAACAGCCAATTTCTATAGGCTTCCCCGAGACTGGGGCTTCCCAGCTGAGGAATATGAATTGGGAGAAGGTGGACATCATCGACTACGAGAATTTCTTGTCCCTTGGACGAGCTTTTTCTCTGACGCTGCGGTTGTCCCCGATCAAAGATGGCCGGTTACCACTGGAGGTGTGGCACCCTGAAAATGGTAACTGGGGTGAGAGAGCCACGCTGAAAAAAGTGGCACTTGGCTCTGTGGTTTGACAGTGTGGAGGTGTTTGATCTATTGAGTCTATGATATTTCTATTGTTACGTCTTGCGCATTGTTGCTCCCCCACTCAAAGTTGGACGTAGGAACGCGCTGAGGCACATTGTCAAGATGCACCGCGTGAAATCTGATGCTCAACTCGAAGATGAACAGATCCTCGTCGCAGCACCCGGCACCTTGTGTCCAAAGTCACATTCGGGTGAGCGGTGCCCATAGTGATCAAAAGCAGAGAAATTGTGCCGTGAATTTTGACCGACTCGCAAATGTTGATTACCAACGAATCTGGAGATGCAACTAATCCTTGTTGGTCTGTCTCTCTACCCATCCCTGTGGCCTATTCATCCAGTTGGTCGAGGATCTTGAACACGCTGTACTTGATGGTGAAGCAAGCCTTCCCGTTCAAGGGCTTGGTCTTCCTGGAGTACTTGATGGAAGTGGTTCCTTACCTTGGGTGAAACGGGTGTGTTTTCTGGTGATGTTGGGGTGTGCCAGTCATGGTTGCCCAATTAGACCAGCTATTTGGGTTCTAAGAATTTTGGCGCCATGGACAGTCACACAATAGGAAAGACCTGGCTGATTTCAATTCCGATTGCCTGGGGATGAAGAGATATGAACATTATGAAGCCTTCAGGGTGAGAAGTAATGGTTGCAGCATCCGCTATTCCCTTCCACTTTCAAGCGGTCCGGACCACCGTATCTCAGGCATATGGTGATCATCGCGAAGAACACACGACTCTCCAAGATATGGCAGCGGTGTGTTGTGCCATTATTTCCACGCAGAACGCCACCGATGCAAGCACTCCCACTGCCACCCGGTCAGCAGATTTGGGTGGAAACTCCACTGCAGCATGCCTTGTTGGGTCACGGGGAGTATCCATGAACATCTAAAAGGGGTGCTTGCCATTGGACCAGTTTTTTTTTAATTCCCAGGTGACATCTGAATGGCTCAAAATTACCAATCCACCGAAAAATTGGTTGGTGAGATGCAAAAACTTGAGATTTAAACATGGCCAATTTTGTGTGGGAATGCTTATCAACCCGATAATCAATCATCCACCCCCCAAAAATCACTCATATTTTGTGGTAACCACATCCCCATGTGGTCGTTGTTTGGCTTGCCCTGAGGTGAACGTCGCCAGTGTCGTGAAGGATAACGCTGCCTTTGTCCACGCCTTGACCCGGGTACCGGATCCAAAGATGCAGATCTGGCACTATCGGCTGCTGACAGGTGCGCAGCCCGGGCTGGAAGCTGAAAAGCCCTTTTAAAGAACCGTGAGTTGAGCCATGTTGAGCCTGATGGGCTATAGTGGGTATAGGTTACAACCTATGATATTTGATATTCCACAAATTTGGATGGACATCAATTTTCCAGCGATGATGGAGAAGTGTCCACGCCAGGCTGGAGCCGGCGTCCAAAGGTTCTGGACGATTTGGTGGGCGATGCCGAGGCGCTGAAGTTCATCGTGGATCACCTGCTGGTCACTGGGGCGTGTTGAACGGAGGGGTCAACGACTTTGGGTTGGGACAATCGAAGTTCGACGTTTTTCAAGGGGAACAGGGGGAAGAATCCATGATTTGGGTTTGCTATGATGTATAGCCAGGTTTTTCAATGCAGAGAAGACTTCCCAGGGGTCCCATCCAAGTTTGGGGATGTCAGGACATGTCAAGACATGTCAAGACATGTCAAGAGCTGAGGAAACACATTTATGTCGCTATAGCGTGGTGATTGTGCACAACATCAGCATGTTGCGCAGCCAAGCCCTGTTGACGTGTCCTGGACATATCTCCACCATTTGCGAAGCATATCGACAACTTGGCCCCGGTACGAGCCTACACCGCGCCTTGGATGATGAAGCAGCGAGCTGATGTGGATGGCATTGGAAAAAACGAGCAGCTGAAAACTGATGTTTTCTGTTTCGGGGAAAAGTCATCCACATTCTTTCCGGCACCACTTGAGTCTGTGCCCCAAAGTGATTGGTTTCCCTTTCGACCACATCACCTTCAGCATCACCAGCACCCAGAATGGGCTGTAGGTGGAGATGAAAAGCAACGACGCCTGGTTCGAAGGTTGCTCCTGGCATCGGTTCGCAACTGCCTGTGGAACTCTTCGCACATCCACAAGGCGCTTCTCTTTAGTAGGATTTTGCATTAAAAACATTTAAAAACCATCCAGCTATTGGGGTATCCCCGTTTCAGGAGCCCCCCCATAATTCTGCTTCTTTCGCCCATCAACCTGTTGTGTGTTCAATAAATCAAGCAAGAAGACAAGACCTTCGACAGCTGCAGGATCTGCACGATGATGATATGCTGAGCATCATCCACCTCGTGTCCTGCATTGAAGAGGCAGATTTGCCATTCTTCATGGCCGTGATCCTATACATCAGCCACTGAGTTGCAAGAGCAGTTGGTAGTTGGCGGATGCTGGTTGATCGCTGGAATCTGCATAATTATCAGAAGACATGATTCTTTCTGTTGGTGTTATTGCCCCGAGATCAGATAGCTGGACAGCCGTCTTATTGTGCCTGCAGCTAAGGTGAAGGTTGTGAGATAAATCGTGTAACTGGGCAGCAGGGTTTCCACACCGAGGGACCAGGCGTTGGATTTTTGGGCCATCGAAGCTGCACTTTTGGAGGGACCCATCTTCAAACGAGTTCGGAGTCAAGATCCCATAAGACTCGAGAAAACACAAGGTCTAGAAAGAAGGGCAAAAGCAGAACTTGCCTGCTTCGCAGAAGGGTGAGTTATCATCACATGGCTTAATTCTTCCTCGGTTCCTTTGCAACACCTTAGACAATCCCATCCTGGCTGCAAAAAAAACCAACATCCATCATCGATGGCTTGGGGATGAGTATCCGCAGCCAGTTTTTCACTTCGCGTTGATCACCATCAGACTGGAATGTTACCAGAACTTTCGCACATGAGTATTGACCACCATACTGTGGATGAAAGAAATCCCGCACCACCAAAAGGATGGTTAAAACCCTATAGATAATGGGATAAACCATCTGTCAACTGGTGTAGGATTTCTTCCATCCACCAGATGTTATCAGACGTTGGAATATTATAAGATGATTGTCTGTTGGTAACTTGATCATCCCTCAATATCCCACATATTCCAACATATGATCAACATAAAATATCCCCAATCCATATGTTGAACTATGATCATGATGTAATCAGATCTGATCATCCTTCACTTCATTTGTTGATTCTGTGGCCACGACTGGGTGTTTCCTGAAATGGAGGATCCAAAAAAAAACATAGCTGTCAATACTAAAATCATCTAATGTTGGGTGGTTTCCATAAATGGGGTATCCCCAAAATGGTTGGTTTCATGGAAAATCCCAAACAAAAATGGATGATTTGGGGGTAGCCCTATTTTCGAACTCCCCACTGGATGACAACCGCAGAAATATCGCTGAGGTGAGGGAGGCCATGTATGGCAACGCTCAGCTCTTGGAGCTCATGGTGAAGTCCATGTATCAACAGGCCGTGACAAGCGACCCACGAAATGAATTTTGGGGCGTGTTGTGTGGATTTTAAAGATTTTTTTAGTATCAGGTCAGTGATTTTTTGGGGTGTCAAGAGTTTTGATGCATCTATCCATATATATATATATATATATATGTATATCATATAATGAATGTTGGGTGTATCTCGGCTTGCTTGGACGTCTCCTACGACCTGATTTTTTCCGGATGACATGTGGGGAACAGCCGGCGATGCCAGGCCACGGCCTGCGTAGTGGACCTGGAGGAGGAGAGTAAATATGAGAGCGCCATGCGACTTGGAGACGACTTGGGAAACGCAGACCATCTATATATATATAATATATATATATCTCCATATATATATATATATCCATATATCATTGCATGAGGGCAAATGGTTGATCATTTTGACTCATGACCATCATTTCAATCATTTCAATCATTTCAGAAGCACCTTTTATGGCCAGGGGGAGATTTGGGGGGAATTCCAAACCAGTGCTAAGAATTTGAGAAATTTGACTGTGTAGCATCCTTTTCAGTCTTCTCGCTTGAACACTAGTTCCTATAACTACGGTGGTTGCAAGATGGGTTGGCAACTGCCATGCAAGTTCATTCAGTATACCGGGACCATCTCCTAGTTTGGGACCAACAAACACAGGGTCCTGAACTCAGCGCACAAGTGGATGAGTTGTGGCTCACCATTCCCAAAGATGCATACAAGCGATGGTCAGTTTTCAGCAGCGATTCAACCCATCAAATTTTGCCACTTCCGGACTTAATCGATCCATCTCTTTAGGTTTTATCCCATGAAACATCCTCATTAAATCTCCGTTGATTGTTTTTTGATTGGTTGATGTTGTTGTTTACCCATTAAAACATCATTCACGCTCCATTTTCTCCATGGATCCATTTTCCTCTAAGCCACAAGGGGGATCTCCACCCATCCCCGGTGTCCCCGTTGTCGTCCCGTCGTTGTGGTCCCGAGGTATGGCCTGATCACCGAGGAGGAAGCCAAGGCGGCGGAGCGCTACGACGCGCTGATGGAGCACAGTGAGGCCATTGCCAATGCGCCCAAGAAGCAGACGGAGGCGCCCGTTGTGTGTTTTTGAGGGAGACTTTTTGTGGGGTATATGATGGTATTTGTATTATTATATATTTATATATATATATATATATATATATAAATATATATGTATGTATATATATATATATATAAATGCATATATATATATATATATTATATATTATAGAAATTTATCCAGTTGGTGAATACATGTGAATCAACCGAAGAAACCAATGAAATCCAGAGTTTTCATGGGAAGAGATGGTGATTTCGCCTGGAGGCCTACAAGAAGCTTCTGGCCATCCCTGGATCGCCGGCGGCACGTGGACTTGGGAAAACCTCCAGCCTGTACCAACGGATCCTTGGCTCAGAATCAGAGATCTTGGTGGCGGTTTCGAAGTGACTGGCTGTTTGGATGCCATGGTGGGTGATGCTCGTAAGGTAGCCCCATTGAACAACGGTTCGTGGTTGGGTTTTGTTTTGCTCCGTATTTTTCCAAAGACAAACAGAAGAAAAGCCAAACCCTCTGGCTATCCCTATAAATCACCATTACCCTCTGGTAAACTAACATAACTATGGAAAATCACCATTTTCAATGGGTAAATCCACTATAAATGGCCATTTTCAATAGCTATGTTAAATTACCAGAGGGTAAATCCTTGGATCATCAAGGATCCATTTGCTCTTGATCCATCCCCCATGATGCCAGTGGACTAAGGAGCAGAAGAAAAGGTACACATCCAGCAGCTGGTGCCAAAGGTGAACCTACGTCCACTGGCATTGAAAGTTTTGAAAACTCAACTGAGGTTTCAACCCCATCTAGCGGGAAAAACCATGATATTTTGGAAACGCTACTGAGAGATACTGAGAGTCAGGATAACTTGGATGGTTTGGGTAGTATGTTTGGGTACTCAGATATTTTTGGCCTGAGATCTTTGAGCCACGGCACTGCAGGTTGACAACCACCATGATGGGCACCAGCTCGCGGAAGCTCTCGGATGCCTGGCAGAGATGTGGCATGGGTTCTGATCCGTAGCAGGTCCAAGAGCATCTTGATGGACAGATGACAGATATAGAGGGCAAAAAGAAGCCATCAAACCAGCCAACTTGTCAACTGTCCGGGTTTGAATCCGCAAACTTTGGGCTTATCTACGCAACGACGCCACACCTTTTTGCTGAGGAAGTGGAAGAACGAAGAGGGCAACAAGAGCTTCTGGTCAAAAGAAAGGAACTGAGGACCACCAACTTTCGCAACTTTAGTACCTGTATAAACTGTATAACCATCCGATTTTTGGGTCATAGCATTTTAACGAATGCCCACAGTCGATACTTGGGGTCAGGCCCTGAAGCCACTCCCATTGAAGATCCCCCCATGGGTAACTTGGCACAGATGTAGATTGCCATAGACATATAACATCATATAACATAGGTATTAATATACGCATGCATGTACATACATATATATGTATAATACTAATATATATATATATATATACACACATTATAAACATATTTCTTCCATATTTTCAGTTCCCCCCAAGTTTTAGTGGATCCGTGTGCAGCACTTGTCAGGTTCCTGTACTTCGCTGCGGTGGAGCTGTTGACCTTCGGGACCTTTGCAGGTCGAGGATGTTTTGGGAGGATGATCCCAGAAAGGAGGGGGGTGGATGAGATTTGATGAGATTTGATGAGGATACCTGGAGCTACGGAAAATCGGAGATCAGCAATGGCTTTTTGGAGGTCGTATACGACGTTCCTCCAGTGCTTTGTCGCAGGCGATGATCACGACAGGCATCATCCACCTCCACCGGAGGCTGAACCACATCGCGAAGAGGTGGCCAAAGCCTTGGACGATGCCTTCAAGCGTTTCACCTTGCAAGGCCGGCCTTAGGGTGAGAGATTGAGAGATAGCTTCAACTGGAAATAAAATGACTGGGACTTGGGAGGTTGCTGAGTTCCTGTTTTGGTGTGCCAGCCAGTTCGGCGTTTGTTTTGCCTTGAGGATGTAGGGGATCGGTGAGCGAATAGGGTATGTTGAGATACAGGGAGTGGGTTTCCATTGCTACTGGTTTTGTTGGACCCCACTTGTCAAGTCTTTGACCGTGGAACCCTGTTGTGACAGTACCCATGGCAAGGCTTCCTGAAGATCTTACAGGAGCAGATTCAGATGCACAAGAAGATGAAGGTGACCTGACACAAAGCTCATCAGTGCACGCTGCCCATTAAGTAGGCTACAAGATACAACAGAGCAGTGAGGTTAAGTTCACCAGAGTTCACCATAGTTCACCATATTCCAGTCTTGCACCTTGCCGGTGTTTTGCCAAGTGAAATCGATCCATTTGCCCCATCAGGGCATGGTTGGCCTTGGGTGATCAAACCCAAGCTGCAGCCATTTTCCCTCGGCATCCCATCCAGGTGGTTTTGTCGGACATGTTCATGCACGTCACTACCAAGTTCCTCTGGCACTGTTGGACGCAGGGCATCTTCACCAGAAGCTGGGCTGCAGAGGTCATGGCAATTTGATTGGAGCAAAAAAATCATGAAGATGAAGATGATGAAGTATTGAACCATATGAACCATGGGTTTAACCATGGCTTTTCGCTGGTACCAAACGATTTTGGTGATGGAAAACCAGCAGGGAGAACCATGGCGGTGATGCGCTGGATTCAACACTTCGTTGGACCTCCGGCAAAACGTTCCCGCACCGGTGACTGTTAGTGCATGGAGATCTAAGAGACCATCGTTGGTATACCTCAAGATTATCTAAGATATATATATATATATAATGATATATACCTATCTAAGATATTATATTATCTAAGATTATCCAATGTTGGTATATAGGCTATCCAATATTATTCAGTCATATTCAGTCTATCTCTATCTAAGATAGTCTATCCATGCACATCATGTACTGTATAGAAATAAGATTCAAACCATGATGAATCCGATTGGTAGCGGTGGATTTCCAAGGCTCCTTTGTATGTTTTTGTCCACGAGGCTATGTGAACACAGCTTCCAACCTAGAGATCTTGGCACAGCTGGTGCCCTTCATGATCAGTTGGCCCAACCAAGACGTGCAGCAGATGATGCTTGGCCAGAAACTGGTCACCTGGGAAGGGTGCCATAAATGGAGGTTTCCTGAAATGGAAGGTAGGGAAGTTCCCGAAAATTGTTGGTTTATAATGGAAAATCCTATAAAAATATGGTTTCTTTCATGGAAAATCCTATAAACATGGATGATTTGGGGGTACCCCCATGGATTGGAAACCTCCATAGGTTGTCCAACTGGAAACATGTTGGTTTACCATGCAGAAAAGAAGCTGCGACAAAGGATTGGCGACGTATGTCTCTATGCTGGTCTACATCGGTTCCCCGCTGTGTGCGACATCCTTCTGGCAGAGTACCGAGAGTATCTGGGCTGAATGAACCAGGGAGATTACTTGCAGATATTGGTAATGCATGTTACCCAATCTAGGCAATTAGTCAAACTTTTCTCTGACAGAAACTATTTCTGGTTAAGAAACAGCACTCCTATGCACTCCTACTCTTAGTCAACCTCCGGCATGACGTGCCAAAGGATGAGAGCTTTTTGTTGGAAGATTGGAAGATGATAAGACAATATTGTCGCCGAGCTTTAGGTATCCAGAGCTTTCCTGCGCGATGCTCACGCGATGCATGACTCTTGGCATATTTTGGCATATGGGTTTGTCTGAAAATAGTGTACCCCTAAACCCAATGGTTAATGATCATTATCCCTATTAAATGGCTATTTCATTGGGAATATACCCAATTTTCAGACAAACCCATATTTTGGCTGCGGAGATCTTCAAAGACAACCTTTCAAAATCCACTGGGTCATCTCCATGGGATGGATCCAGGATTAGCCCAGTGGAAGAGACAGGCTTGCGGCCCAAGCAGGTTGGGTCTTGGACAAAGGGAAAGGATGGGAAAGGAGCAAAAGTTCTGGATTTTCTTCCCGGATTTGCATTCATTGCAACAGAGGAATCTCAGATGAAGTGCTTCGATTTGTCAGGCTGTGAGCTTCCTCAAAATCTTCGTGGCGCTGCTGCAAGAGCCACTTGGCAGCATCCGTCATCACCAGTTGAGGGAAGAGAAGGTCGGAGTGCAACTGGGGAAAGAATCATGTCCCATTGTTGGGATATTGCTATAGATATGGTTTGTTTCGAGCCCATCATTGATCGCTGGGTTAGATTCGTATACAGTACCCAGCATTATTGATCATGATAATTGGGTAATCACTGGTTGATCTAGGTGAATCCATTGGTGGTATGGTTTCTTGGCAACAAGATGCCAAAGCATTCTCTATCCCTTCACTTCATCAAGTCTCATCTGAGCAGTGGCTGCCTGAGCGGTGGCAGCTAAACCCCTGTTGCCTGTTGATGGATTGATTGATTGATTGATTGATTGACTGATTGATTGATTGATTGATTCATTGGTTGGTTGGTTGGATGGTTGGTTGGTTGGTTGGTTGATTGGTTGGTTGGTTGGTTGGTTGGTTGATTACTACATATCATGGATTATACAGTTATACAGTTTTACTATGTTTTACTACTCAAAAAACGGGGGATGATCACAATCCATTGATCATCAGAATCTCTACTAACCAGGCCAGATTTATGTCATCAATGCCACCCCACACCATCCGTCACCATCCTATCCTCGTTGAGGCGCGCCTTGAGTCACACAGGGCTCAAGCGCCTGGCCATCGGTTTGGAAACGGCGCTGCTGATGGACAGTCCCAAGGCAGAACCGGGGATGAAGCTCCAATAGGTTGGTCCCAACCATGGTGTCCAATGTGTCCAATGTGTCATGTTGATGTTTGGACGTTTTGTTTTTCGAACTTTTCTGAATAACAGATTTTGATATTTTGGTAGCCTCTGTGAAAAAAAGAACACGGCTGATTCCTGGGAACATCCGAATGAGGGGATTTCCATCCATTGCCCATGCTTTGAATTTACAGAGGCTGTTGAACGTTTTTGCAAAATGATGCACATATCCTGAAATTGGGCAAGAGGTTTTACCTGGCAAGGATGTGTGCCGCCTGTAGTTGTGGATTTTGGGCTGTTGACATGTAAATCATCTTCGAAGCCTGGTTGTAACAATGCCCGCTGTGGCTGTGGCCCCACTGTTTTGAATATCATCGACATCCATAGTCGGAGGGCCCAATCAGATCCTTTCCTGGCCCCTTGTGTCATCCCCCAACCAGGCCTTTTTTGGGTATTTTGTGGCAGCTCTGGTAGAAAGAGGCATCCTCCCCAAGAATCCATTCCCTACCCTCTGGTAATTTAACATAGCTATAGAAAATCACCATTTTTAATGGGTAAATCCATTATAAATGGCCATTTTCAATAGCTATGTTAGTTTACCAGAGGGTATCTGGCAAGATGTGATCATAGCAGGGTCTCTGCGGCATCCTGGCACAGCGTGAGTACGAACTGCTGGCCGATTTGCTGGAGGCCTGTGGTGTATGTTGCCATGACCTTGGGAGGGTCCACATGTTAAAGGGAACAGAGCATAATTGAGCTCTACGGCTTTACCCTCCAAGGTCCACTGTTTCGGGTGCACCACCAGCATATTTTGATTTTCCACCCAGTGACGTGCCAAGGCCCTGTCGATGTTCCAAGAAGCGGTTGGGGGACCTGGGGGACCTGGGGGACCTGGGGGACCTGGGGGACCTTGGAGCGGGTTCAACAGGCCAACATCATCCAACGGTTGGACCATCAATAGACCTGGTACGTGAACATCCCAAGATCCCATGGAATATTCCAAGCTCCTGAAGTCTAAGACTTGAGGCTGAAAACGCCTTCAAAGATCTGATTTATGTTTTTAGATGATTTTAGCATATTTTAGGTGTGCGCCTGGTTCTCGACCCTCAAGTTCAAGTGGAAAGCAACGTATTTCCCAGTCAACTTTACTACTCCAACTGACATATCATATTATGTGATATTATATGGATGACACCATAAGATTTGGGAAGTGAAAAAACTAGCAACATACCAACATTTCACCATCAAAATAGGAAGATCAATCTAATTATATCCTCAGCAGTTGATTGGATCCGACAGCCATTGGCTTGGGTCTCGGATCAGCGATTTCAGTCGAGCGGTACAAAGCATGCAGCTCTGCTGGACTTTGGCCCTGCTGGTGCAGACCTGGAGATCAGGCTGGGCTTGGGACGGTGATTCCTCACGATGTCATTGATGTCATGTAATGAACAGATGACATATATGCAAGTATAGTTATATAATTGACATATATAAACAATAGTCTTAGTTTGTCAATTTTTGTTTCTTAACCAATATAAAAGATCTAATTGGAGTGGCCAAGAGTTTCAGAGTTTGTCATTTTTCGTTGTAAAAACCCTGCTTCTGATGAAAGAAAGCTTGATTTCTCGTCAGGTCTGTGCCAGGAGACATGGCCTCAAAGCCTGATCCACTTTGCTTCCGATGCGGCTTGGCCGTTGTGGAATCCCATGGGAATCCCATGGGAATCCGGCAGATGGGCTGGTGGAATCACATGGTGGAAACTGTTGTGGCTCACTGCTGGGATGTACCATAGATATCCATAAATGATACGAAAACTGCTGGGAACAGATTGGATTCAGATGTTGTCAGAGCCATGAACATCATGAACTGCCGTTGCTGGGAAACCACACTCGATCCTTGATGAACAAGTTAAGAAGAGACATGCGTATGGCTCACAATTTGGGACCCTTACGAACCCACAAGAGTTTGGCCGCTCCAAGTCTTCCATTTCCTCGTGTGGTGTTGATCCGTACCCACATGTGGACTTTGCCACGGCTTGTCCTTGCACAATTCTCAAGGAAGCAGAAGAGAAACGCCGAGAGGCGGGACTGTGTGGGACACATTTGGATGACGCCCACGAAAAGAACCACTTTGTAGGGAACCGTACATTCTGCCATATTCTGCCATATTTATCCATATTTGACCATATTTCTAGGTATTTTCTTGGGGAAGCGATGTCAAAGCGATATTCTCTTTGAATTCTTCGAAGATGGATGATGATTCCGCGTCATTCCATGACTGATTCCCATCCCAAAAAAATGGGATGATGGGAACATTCACAGGACACCTCCAAGATTTGGGGACAAACACCATGGTTTCCGAATGTTTCCGGTAGATTTTCCCTTCAATAAAGCTGGTGACCTGTCTTTTTTGAGGCGCGTGATGAGATCCGCAAAGAGCACGATGAGTTTCATCAGGAGTTGGAGGTGAAGCAGTGAAGCAGCCGATGCCATAGCTTTGACATAGTGAAGAGATGTTATCAGTTTGATACCCACGACATCTCAGTTTTTGGTGAGGTTTTGCTTATCACCAGTATATCAGCTTTGTTTTGGCCATCTGTACTCGTTTTTCCTGGATATGTAGCCATTTTCAATGGATCCTAGCCTATTGGATCCCAACTTTTTCGGTGATCTTCCGAAAATTTCCGGCCCCAGGAGAAACGTAAGCGTTTAGACAAGGAGCTCCAAGACCAAGCAGAGGAAAACATCTGGGAATCCTGAGATGGAGAGACTGATGTCATAGTGATATTCTTCCACCTATCCGCTTATCCGCTTATCCTAGACATGATATTTCCGATATATTTCCCAGATGTTAGTGATGTTAAACAAGAACGGTTCAAACATCATGTGAAACCCGGATTAATTAAATACTTGTTGATGAATCAGGGGGTACGCCCCCCAAAAAGTGATACTATTTGCTACTAAAATGATGCCCCTTAACTAGACAGCCCAGGGTTTCTTTCATCCAGGGTTGACAACATACACCCAACATTGGGGAGAATGGATGGGTCAAAGTTCGAACGGGACGTAACATGTATCTCATGACGGATATCTAGTATATACATAGTGAATCTATGAGTATCCCGAAATGGGATGTTTGCCGGTTGGTTAAGGGTTAGGGGGTGGTATGTCCCATTTTGTCAACAAGGACAAATCCAATGACCCACACAGACGTGGGTCAGCTTGCACTGGTACACGTGTGAGAATTGAAAGAGGTCCCTCAACATGATGTTGACGCAATGTGCAGTTTTGGGTGCGTTTGGGGCACCAACATATTCTCTGGCTTTTAACTTTTGGCAGCACGTCAAACATGAAGAGGCTTGTGCTGAGAAAAAAAACCACCTTTTCGTGGGATAACAGGTGGGCATGTGACGAATAGAGGGGTCTTGTACCTGCAGGGTCAGCCTTTAAGACCGATGGACCCAGGCCCATGAGAAGGAAATGCTTAAGCCTCACAAATCAGCTTGGCGATCTCAAGTTGTGTATGGATCAATAACATTCAATAACTATAAATACTATCACTATCTTTAGAGGGACAAAGACACGAATTCATTTACCAGCTATTTTGATAGTTGTGTGTATCTTTAGATTTTGCCTTGATCAGCATAAAAAACATTGTTCACTACCACTATGAGAGAGAGAGAGAGAGAGAGAGACAGAGAGCCAGAATTCCCCTTCACACATTGACACAGGAAGAGAAGGGCATCGAAGACGAAGTCCAAAAGATAAAGAAGGCATCAACAAACCTCGCCCCGTTGCTGCTGTTTACAGCTCACTGGCTGGGACGCTTTCTTGCCGCAAACAGATACAAGTCGTTATGCCGTCGTTAGGGATGTCTGGTGCTAGGCCAGTGAGGCAGCTGCCAAGAAAGCCTTGGAGAAGAAATCAGAGAAAACTTCAAAGGATCAAGCTGCGCCTTGGCACTGGGTTGAGGTATGACCAGGTTCCGCCAGTTTCAATGTTTGAGTAATGTTTGAGTATAAAGTCTTATAAAGTATCAAGTATACTGTAATGTTCCAGATGATGTTTGAAGGAAAGTCGAAGTCATTCGGATATTGTTGTCCCCTTGGTCGCCCCTCTCCTCATGAGGTGATGCTTTTGGAGTGGAACGATGTCCAGGTGGACCCGATTGGATACGCATGGCAGTTTCAATGCTGATGGCGCTGTTATGTCGTTATGTGCTGTTGATGGGTGATGAATCAGACTTAGAGTACAAATATAGTACAAATCCTTGATTGACTGGTGGATCTGGTGGATCTGGTGGCTTCAATTAAGAAAGAAGTGGATAGAAGTGGCAGCAGAGTCAACAACTCTTAAATGTCTTCAGACAACGCCCACAGCCCTCACGGGTGAAGGTAACAAGTATGAACCCAGGTCGGTTTCCCATCAGGCATCATGGGCTCATCGTCTATCATCATCCATGACCGACGTCGGCCGTTCGCAGGTCACTTGGCTTTTCGCTTCCCTTGTTTTCCTCGGCTGCGTCCTGCTGATTTTCACGCGCAGGACTGCCAGCAACGTTCCTTGGTACATCTGCAGAGGGCCAGGCCAGAAAAAAGGTCAATCGGTCAATATGGGGTGGAGAGCATGAAGCGTAACAGCAAGCTTTTATGAGTATAGTCCAGTCCTTCATATCTCCAGGATGGTATTTTTGGATGGATGTTCCCAACTCTTTTTGGAACTTCCCTGAGATTTTAGTGTTCCTCCAATGAACAGCTGTAGACTTCCAATCTTGCCGGCTGTGGCCTCGCCCCATTTCGGGTACGCTGTCTGAGGTTGAGCTTGGTGATTACATTCGTCAAGATGACCTGGTCCAAGTGGCATAATTCGCAAGGGCGCCACAGCTCAAACGTGAGGGCGTTTTTTTTTCATGCAGCAGTGGTTGGGATGGCTATCTCAGGCCTCAAGATTTCCTTGTTGTTTTTCAGATTCCTCAATGGGTTTGATAGGCGTTCAGCAGCATTGGCAGGACTCCTTGGCAGTGCCTGCCTTTTTTGCAAGCGTGCAACTAATTCGGTGCGTGCCCTTTGAAGGTAAGCACCGATGCAGGTGGTGCAACAGCTACCTGGACAGCTGTTCTGTTGATTTTCCTCTTGACGCGTGCTGTAAGTGTTAGGCATGCAGTGTAGATAGATTTGTCCTTGACTTGCAGCCAGAGTAGGAAAAAGGTAGTTGTGTATCCGCTGGGTCTTGCAACACTCCTCGCACACAAGCTGGCGTCTCAAACATTGCTGTGTTGCTGACAAGCGGCATGGAAATCCACCAAAATGAGAGCAATTTGGGATATTGAATCCAAGCTTGTGGGGTTATTGTATACATTTACAGTTATGTGGGATTCCGAAGCAATTACATCCACATCAGTTTATGATATCAACATCAATAAGGCTGAAGTGTTTTCTTGGAATCAACAAATCGTTTAAATTCAACTCTTTTTTTGTTGGGAGATCACCCGCATGTTCGACAGAAACCGAGGCTGTGGTGAAGCAATGCATGGTGGTGGCCCTGACTCGAACAGTTGGCAAACACTACAAGGCACGGCCTCGAAACCTTTGGGAATTGGATGAACTATGGATGAACTATGGGAATATACCTATGGGTATGTAGCATTATATAGCCATATAAGACTCCCATTACGGTAATTCCAGCAAAGTATTCCTGGGAATATTGACTAGCTATATCTATAGAGAGAATACTGACTAGCTGGATTGATGTTAAGATATTGATCATGTTTCAGAACTGGACACCCAAGGAGGTCATTGCTAGGTTGGTGGCCCTGACTAGCGAGGAAACCACATTTCCAGCATGTTTTGCCGATTTTCCTCTGCAAAAAGCGGAAATTCGCGTGGGTGTTACTCAATGCTACTCATCAAAGTAGGACTTCCTGTATCTTTTTGCTTTCCCCAGGGATGAGTTTTTCTATGTGGTACACCCCAGCTGAAAGAGTTGGCTTTCCTCGCAGGCACTCCCGGAACTAGATCTCTTCCTGTTGTCACTTTGGCTGCAGTCGGGTGGCTGGTAGACCTCTTATCATCAAACATAGCTGGCTGCAAAATCTCCTGGTTCAGTGGGAACATCTGCAAAAATGGATACAAAGATGGTATTTTCCATTGCCTGGTGTGGCTAGCTGAGGTTAATTTGACTGAGCCATCGGAAATCAGTGCAATATCGAGTAAAGCCGAAAATCATCATAATCATCTACTGACAGATTTCCCATCATATCATGGTTCTTTTCCAGCAGAGTTTTTCTTGAGCCCAGGCGCATCCTGGACATGTCCATCCCACTGCTGGACGCCGAGCCGGGAGACCCCGGGGACTGTGGGGACTGGATCGGCAAAGTTACGGGGCGAAGATGGCCGAAGGATGAAGGTGGTAAGTCATTAGCAAATGGTGATGTGTCAAAACCTTGTACCCCTGGTGAACATCAAAATAGCTGGTAAATGGATGTTCATCCCACTAAAAATGGTATCAACAGGTATTGATCCATAGCCAAATGATCATGGGATAAGATATGGAAAACATGGGCTAATCCCATCATTGGCAATCAAATGATCATGCTACTGGGAAATAATCCTCCATTTGTACTGGGATAAAATCATCTGATGACGATGATGATGATGATGATGATGCCCAACTTGTTCTTGCTCCATGATCTATAAACGAAGTCCTGTGGCAAACGAGTCAAACTGAGCCCTGGAGTTACAGGTAAGAGCAGGAATTTCTGGCCACATCTGATCATAACTGGCTCGGCTCGGCAGAGTGTTAAGTGGATATGGACCAGTTGAGACGGTCAGTCGGTCCCACAGATTGGTGGATCATTTTCGCCAGCCAGCTACCGTTCAGGGCTAGTCACTAGTGGTTTTTATGTCGCAGCATGCACCAACCGATTTTTCCACCAGGTTAAACATGATTCTGCATCCCTACTTGAGATGGTGAAGGCTAGTTGAGTAGTATCTTTCAAATAGATTCAATCAGGCTGAGCCACCAACAGGTTCCCTTTCTTTTGGCTCAAAATGAATCGAACGTAGTCTGAGTGTCCCGGTGAGTTGCAGGTTCACACTCTACATGCCGGTGCTGTACAAGTTGGCCATTGAGGGTGGTCGACGTGTCCGGCCCTCAGCCCCCTGATTTGGGGAGGAGTTCACCCTGGACACCAGCCACATGGAAACAACGTTGAGGGTTGGCCCATAATGAACAACAAACTTTCATGCACACCTTGGACACGCCTTGTGGTTTTCAACACCGAGTTTGGAGTCGTTGAGGTGCAAGGGCCCATGTTGAGCCGTCAGATCCATTTACGAGTGGTGCGGGGACCCATTGAAATTCCACAGTTTCGGGGGCAAAGATCACCGGCAAAACATGTGTAGAAGTTATTGACAGATGACGCTCCACTTTCTTTGAAACCTGAGATCTTTGCGAATATCGTGGCAATTTGACGGCAACTGATCGGTTTTCAGTGGCAGATCCGAAATCACAACTTTGGGAATTTGCCTTCTCCACTTCTCTTCTGCCAAGCCCGCTGCCATGAGCGCCGTTCCGGAACAAGGCCAGATTGCTGGAGCAAGCTGTGGAGCGGATGCCCAGTGGGGATGATATTTTACGGCCATGTGGTAGAGGAACACGTGCGACAGGAAACCATATATAACTGGTTGGTGGTTTGGAACCATGGAATTTTATGACTTGCCATATATTGGGAATAATCACCCCAACTGAATTTCATTTTTTTTCAGAGGGGTAGGGCTCAACCACCAACCAGATAAAATTGAAATCCAGATCTTTGAGCGAATCAACATGCCCAATCTCCAGGCTGGACTGGAATCTGACATGTCGCATCCTTAGCTCCAGGACGTCCGGCCCTTCAGTCACCAGGGGGTGCGTGCCCTTCAGTCATAGGATTGGATGATGGGATAATTTACAGGAAAGCCCTATATTTGATGGTAAAAACCATGGTTTCCTGTAGATTTTCCCTTAAACCAATCCAGTGATTCAGTGAATTCTAGTGTGATTCGTTCGGCACCCTGGATGACTGGATGAATGATTTTTCACAAAATGACACACCAAGGCAGAGGATCGAAGGCTACAACGATGAGGAGAGCATGTGCAACACACACCATGAGGGGATGGGTTAGAATAGAATGTAAGACATGTAAGGAGGAGGAGGCACAAATTTGCTGGGCGATTTGACTGCTAGCCCGCAAAATCACTTTAAACCACACATTCTATATGTTTGATGGCACCCTTGTATCTGAATATTGGTATCATTCACCTGCATGCTAGTCTGCAATGACACTGACCCAACCATTAGAGTCATTGTACTAGTAGTCAGTCTTGCCAAACAAATATCCTTCCACAAGAACTAGGTGAGAAATACCTACTTGATGGTCCAATTTTTCTATGCAACTATCCTCAAACCATCTTTTGTTGGCTCCAACTATCTCTAATCTCTCCAGAATGACCACCAAAAAGTGAAAAACCAACAAGGACTTGGGGGTAGTCTAAAACTATAACCAACATTAATCAACATTAATCAACATTCACCAACCAAACGTTGGGAATGACACCACTCCGATATAGCACCCTTTTCGACCGGTGTGAAACCAGGATGAGGACGAGCCCATCATTGGACCCAAGTTGGACAGCCGCGGGCGAATGCAGCCTGGGAGCCCACTTGCGGAGGAATGGCTGCATCAACAGCATGACAAAGGTAGTAGCAATTCTACTATGATATAGGTATACATCTAATTATATGTATAAAGTGTATATATATATACTTATCTAAATTTGAAAGCCATGAAAAGCATATGTTCTTGTGCTTGCTATCGTGGAAGGGCGGTGCTAGTGTACAATGATGCGGTGCAGAGGTGCGATTGTGCAGGTGCAGAGGTGCGATCGTG
>Ga0126342_10000998_pt1 | contig 36813 bp, 31 predicted proteins | sample Cyp1metagenome_FD_92528 | JGI IMG/M metagenome (GOLD analysis project Ga0126342, IMG submission 92528) | Coral microbial communities from Lord Howe Island, Old Settlement Bay, Australia - Cyphastrea 1 metagenome | ecosystem: Host-associated > Invertebrates > Cnidaria > Coral ... | reverse complement strand
CATTATCTATCATTATCTATCATTATCTATCATTACCTATCATTATCTATCATTATCTATCATTATCTATCATTATCTATCATTATCTATCATTGTCTATTTATCTATCTATCTATCTATCTATCTATCTATCTATCTATCTCTATATATCTATCGATTTATCTATCTATCCATCTATCTATCTATCTAGCTATCTATCTATCTAGCTATCTATCTATCTATCTATCGATCTATCTATCTATCTATTTATCCATATTATATAACGCTGTATTTATATACACGTACATGTTTATCAATAATATGGCAATACGATTAATATAGTCACCTTCCTCATTGATCTTGCACATCCCCCGAAGGTGGAGCAGTGAAGTTAGTGAAATCGCTTTAAAATCAGCTTATTTGATATTACTGAGATCATGATGATTAAATAAAAGTCAAAGAATAAAATCATCTTATTTAAAAATCATCTTACTAAGATCATATAAAAATCAAAGAATAATATGATTAATCTAGCTGCGGCAGCGATTGGATCTGCCAAATTTCGATTGCTATTTCTTTTTAAAATATGACACCAATCATCTCCTCTTCCGGTCTGAAAGCTCTGATCCATAGCCATACATTTATCATTATTGATCCTCTGATCAGGCAACATGGACAAGCATCCACCATAGATTCTGTTACCCTCACAAGCGCAGGGTTTCCTGCAAATGTGCCAAAGAAATGAAGGTCCTCTACAGGGCGGACCCCCCCTAAGCCACAGCAAAGCGTGGAGGAATCTCCAGTCACGTTCGGTTGCAAGATATGATATACAAGATATCCAGCCCTGAATCCGAATGGAACGGCATAGGTCAACATGTTCAATTCCCTCAAAAGGTAGCCTCTGGTTATTTAACATGTAGCTATGGAATCTTGCCTATTTACAGATGTTTTAAAGATAAATTGAATAGATTAATATATAGATGATTTATAGATTATTTATAGATTATTTATAGATTAATTTTGTAGATGTTTACCAAAAGGATTTACCAACAGGTGTAGTGTCATCCCAAAAATGACCAGCTGACCCACGGGCCGCTGTGCCCTGTTCTGGGCTGCCTTGCGATCAAGCAAACCACGGCGAGAAATTGGAACCTGCAGAGGATTGCTCCGGGTAGATCTGGGTTGGTCTCACGCTTGGGAACCCCAGGAATTAACCCCAGGAACCCCAAAAAAACATCACCAAAGCATATCAAAAACATATCAAAAACCATGATGTTCGAAAAAAAACTGCAGTTATGATCATTTATTTGGTATGCCATATTTTCACAAACCCACATCCCTTTGTTTCCAGTGCCAGTTTTGGCCATAAAAATGTCGCATGGCGACGGTCAACACTGACCAAATGCTGTGACTGCTTTGTGGTTAGGCATGCCACTGTAGTAGGTGGAAAGTGAAACGACATTCCGAACAGCCAGGCAGTCATGATTTTTTCGTGCCCATATGATGAGATATGATGCCTTGCTATTGCTATAGCCGTTCTCATAGATTCTCCTAAATTCTGTACCGAGGAAGTGGCGATTTTGACACCTCCCAACAACGGACAAAGCCCGTTCTTCTCGTCCCCTTCAAACGTGAACTGGAAATGAAACCCACCACACAACTGTCATCATCTCACCATGAGTCAAAATGGGACCCTCTGTTCACCCACAAGATATGTTTATAACCGATTACTTAATGTTAGTTATGTACATATATATCCCATTAAATTTCATTGGATCCCTTTATGAATCCCATAAAAATCCCAACAATATCCCAATTTTTTGTCCCTTTTCTCGTCCCAACAAAATCTTCGTCATTTCAAGTCATTTGGGGATGGGTCAAAACCCTGGTACCTAGTGAACCCCAATTCATAGCTGGGATTTATGGATGTTCATCCCACTAAGAATGGTATCTATAGGTATTGACCCATACCCATTTCAGCATCCATCGCTTGCTTGCCCCCGTTCGTTAAGTTCTCGCACCAGTTCGGCTCGTAATGCGAGAGATCTCTGGGATCCTCCCGCCTGCAGATCAGGAGATCTGTCGATGCTTGGGATCCCAAACAAATTTTTGGGCCGAGATCGATCAGCTATCAAACACTGGGAGAAATGTGGTTAAAACAATTAACAAACCACCCATTTGGAATGGTTTATTATGGTTGATTATTGTTTTAACCACATTACAGTAAAAATATGTAAAAATAACCCATGAAATGAACTTGGAATGAACTTTTGTCGTACCCAGAAATGTGTAAATGGACTTGCAAAGTCCCTTTGAGATCCGAAAATGCTTCTCCCATCACCCTGAGGTGAGGACTGTTGAATGACTCTCAACCACAAGCCCATGGGTAGTAGCAGACCTGGATTTCTCCCCAGCTTTCCAGAACCCTCGGGGTAAACCAGCCGTGCAAGGCTTCAAGGTCGGACTAAAAAATGGGGATCGGGCTGAGTAATGTTCACCAAGGCTGCATTGAAATACATTTCTGGTTGGTGGTGTACCTACCCCTCTGAAAAATCATGGAGTTCGTCAGTTGGGATGATGACATTCCCAATATATGGAAAATTAATCCAAATGTTCCAAAGCACCAACCAGATTAATTAAATCAATTCTGATTGAAAATGAGGGAGTTACCCCCCTTCTTCTTCTGTTCATCGACTCTTAAAATGCCTACCCCCCTTGAGGCTTTGGCACGCTCCGACCAAGCCCCAGGTTCCCCAGGTGTGGTTGTAGTGGACCTTTTTGCAGCGAGTCAGTGACTTGGTTCCACCCGAAGGGATGGTCGAAACATGGAAGATGACAACATTAAAATTCCAAAACCCTTAACATGTCATGGAGCATCTTCCATACATAATATACATGGCGGTTTATAGCTGGGAAAATCATGAACGTAAATGTTGGATTATATAATTCACATTGCCATCTTTGATTTTCAGAGGGCCTTCTCAAATGGGCATTGAACCTATAGCTGGACAGTCTATCACTGATTACTGTAATAAACTGGCTCACAGTCACGGTCCTCTCTTCAATACACCAACTTTTTAGTTATCCGTGTGCTTGGGTGTGGTGCAGCAATAGCTGTAGTTAGTTATGTAAATTACCACTAATTCGATATTCCAGTATGGTAACTAAAAAATAGTTCATGTGGCAGTGGATTGCCACCACAATCTTCGTAAAGCAAGCCCAAAATGGATGCCGAACACTGGGAAATCGATGGAAATAGTAAAATCATCATCCGGAATCCGAACTACCATCCTGGTTCCCACACATTTTTACTGATCTTTTTGAAGGGGTGACTATAGCTTATAACTACCGGATCTATTTGTCATGGCAGGCCATCCACTGAGGCCCCCTGCTGAAGAGGTCAGCAACCAAGCTACCACAATGAACAGCACCCATGGCACTAAGACCGCCTGGCCGTGCGCCGTGCTGGGACGACTCAACAGAGCTACCCAGCAGCTGGTTATTGATGAGATGGCTATATTCGATGGTGACTGCGGTGACTGGAAAAATGACCTGTGATTCATGGTTAGTCATGCTTGTTGATGCTTATTCATGATATGTAACCATCAACAACCATGACTAACCACTGGTTATATGGTTAGTCATGGTTGTTGATGTTTATTCATGATATGTATGGACATATAACAATACACCCTCTGGTTATTTGGCGTAACTGGAAAATCACCATGGTCATCATGGTAAATTATCATAAATCATCGAATTAGTTAGGGGCCATTCCCAACAGCTATATTCAATAACCAGAGGGTAGATTCTGGTGAAAACTCTCTCCAATTTGTTAGGGCATGGGTCATTGAATGTCCCCATTGAACATCACCCAACCATTAGGTATATGGTCTATAATGGCTACTATAAGGTGATGTCCAATATTCCCAAAATGGGACAGTTACCAACCCCTGTAGGGGGCTCATAGAAAAAATATGAAAAAATGATTGTTCACTGTCGGGGTTTGGATTTTGTCGAGTATTCAAGACAATTGCTGGGAAGGACGCTTGTCAAAGAATGGAGACAAGCAACCGGCCCAAAATTGGAGGGTAGAATACTAAAATGAACAACCAAAATCCAGAGGTCGCTAAGTATGCTAAGTGTTGAATTTCGAGCTGTAGCCGGATCTTCTCTCGATTGTAAGCGAGGATTTGCGCCATACTCTTAAGAACAGAAGTGATACGGCGAACCGGTGACCATCGGTTTCCAGAGGAGTTTTTGCAAGGAAAACCATGCGTATCCTGTATGGATACGGCTTCAACAGGGCTGGCCCCTGAGAATTGATAAGAATTGTAGTTCATGTCATGTACTGTATACCCTTTGGTAATCAAACATGGCAGAGAACCGACCATTCACTTCGATGTTTTTTGATCCCAGCATATCCCAGCTAGGGATTTCCCACATTTGATGACACAGGGTAGTCCTTCATTATCCTTCATTGTTGCCAAACCCTTCAACACCAAGGCCGGCTCAGATGTAGGTCATGTCATGCTACCGGTGGTTTAGTAAACTGGGTTTACCGCATGATTTCATGGTGCGGATCCACGTTTTGCCGGGCGATCTCCTGCCCAAATGACTGCCCCCGTTCTCCCTCCGACTTTCCCACCTCAATCATCGCTATTCTATTCAAACGCCATCTCCTCAAGCAGTTCCCCAGGTGGTTCTGACGTGTTGGACCACAACCGCGGAATTTTTCCACAAAACAAAATAGAGAAAGAGTCCCCTGCATTTCTTTGATTAAACCGACCTCGGTTTTCCTCTCATGTCCGTTTTTTCTTGCGGGTTGCACCCACTTTCTTGTTGCATACAAGCCATGTGTCACAGCTGAAAGCTATGTATTATATGTAATATGTTTGTATGTATGCATCTACCATTGGGGTATGTCACATAGATCAGAGATAAAGCATCTTATTCCGTAATATGATAGAATTGCTGTAATACTTATAGTAATCATAACAATACTCACAATCGTAATGATTCAAACACCACTACTGCTACTACTACTACTACTGCTACTACTACTACTACTACTACTACTACTATTCCTACTACTCCTACCACTCCTACCACTCCTACCACCACTACCACTACCACCACCACCACCACTACTACTACCACCTAATCATCAGCATCATCATCATCATCATCATCATCATATTTCCAATCATAATGAGCCAGACTGTTGAAACATGCCACTACCGTTTCGGCGCCTGGGAACGGCCTTCGCCTCCAGGCGAAAGTCCAGGGCGCCATAGGCTTCGGCCTGGACTTTCGCAAGAGGAAAGAGGGCGGGCCCCATGCAGGGAATGACAGGAAAGTATAGAAATATAGAAATGAATATTGATTGGGATCTATCTAACAACTAAGAAGTATATGTTATGATTGATTGATTGATATAGTATGATTGTATAATATGGTAATCTATCTAACAACTAGGATAGTAGAATGAAATATAGTATATATATATATGGTAACTACATTTGAACATACGGACTTTCAAATATATGAACAGGTATTTTAGACTACCTCCGGGAAGGTTTTCCTTGGCACGCCCGGCCATTTAAACTTACGGAATCCAATTCATTTAAATATACGGTAACTACATTTAAATATACGAACTGGTATTGTATACTACCTCTTGGGCCTCGCGGTCTGGCCCGCCCTCCACATATTTAAATGCCGTTACCGTATATATATATATATATGTTAATATATATATACATATATATATATATATATACATATATATACATATATATGTCATGAACCTTGATAAACCATGATAAACTTATCTACAACAATGATGATAGTGGCAACTATAGTATAGTACATAACATAGCTATGGAAGCCATGGTCAGTGTTAGATGCACATTATAGACAGTTATTTTCCATAGCTAAGTTAAATAATACGTATTGATACATAATAAATAATATTGCTGACAATGACAATAATTGTAATTAATATATATATATACACCTCTGGTTACTTAACATAGCTATTGAAAATGGCCCATTTATAGATGGTTTACCCATTAAAAATGGTGATGTTCCATGGCTATGTTAAATAACCAGATGGTACATAATTATCTACCGGGAATCTACCGTGCTTTTCTCCATTAAGCCTGAAGGATCCTAAAAGTATTGATGATCAATAAAAAATATGCAAACAAATGTTAACAGTTTACAATATGGTAGTGACAAATTATGACAAAGGTACAATATGGTACAATAGTAAAATGGTTCTCATACATAGATAGGGTGATCATGCACCGTGCACACCGGGGAATGATAATTATGATATAGTCTAGTAACAATACGGGTAATAATAGCGACAATCATAGTGATGGTAGTAGCAATACTGATGGGACCTTAGTATCATCATGAATCAAAGTACCATTATAATACCATTATCACATAATAATAACATTTATGGTATTTAAGAATAGTAATATTGTTATATCTTGGGACTGTCGAGAGGTCAATGTCGAGCTCAGACTCTGCTCTTGGATGAGTGACAATTGGGTTACACAGTGCGTGTTTCCTGAAATAAACTGGAAACCCATTGGTATTTCAATTGGTATAGCAAATCGGCACTATAGATTTTATTCGACTTTATTAGACTTTACCCAGTGGCACCCGCAACATTCAAGTGGCTACCCCAACCCTGTGGTTCAGCAAGAAAAAACTGGAAAAAAAGCGCTTGCGGTCCTCATTTTTTATAACCACCACATTTTCGAAACCGATCCCCCTCGATCCGTCGAACTCAAGGCCCCTTGGCTTCTGACTGGCTGCATCGCTGCAATTCGCACCTTGCAGCCAGGCTGCGTCCACCATGGTGGTGTTTCTGGATGGGTCCCAGGACCAAGTGGCTTTGGAAAACTGATATGACGACCCGCCATATGCAACTGGGGATATTCCATGCATATTATTATATACATAGTCCATATATAATGTATGTATATTATATATGTATGTGTATATTCTATGTATGTATATTATATATATATGTATATTATATGTACGAGTATATTTAATGTGTAAATACATAATATATATATATATATATATATGATATATGAATATGTATGATTCTATGTGGATAATGTGGATAAGTGTTTTTTAATCCACAAAAAACACAAACTGAGATGGTGTCATTCTATGTTCTTCGGGGCTCAAAACCCTGGAATCGGGGGTGGATCTGTATCCAGAACCCTAGGATCGGGGACTATCCCCCTCAATTATAACATGACAAACTTGCAACACTTTGGATAAATCTTGATAAATTTCGGAATGATTCCTCCTCCTAACCATAATTTATCCAGAACAATGTTTTCTAATTCTCCACTTCTCTGTGCTGCACATCTAGGAAGTGCCAACCCTTGGATCTGCTTGGGACCACTGGGAAGATGACAAAGCGAAAGTTTCCACCCTTCCCCCATGTTGTTCTGAAATTTCTGAAGGATAAATAGGCTTGGGCCAATTTGATATACTATGTATCATACTGTATGATCATTTAATTAAATTATACCTATTGGATCCTATTGCTTGGTTTTCATGGGGGTAACAACCCTCTTCGTTCCATCAAGCAGACGGTTATAAGATGTCCATGTCATCCATGTCCCGTCATGCCTGACACGGAAAAACACTACCGGAGGTCGGCGGGGAAGTTTCTATCCGCCATTTTGAGCTGCTGTCAGCTGCCAAAAAACTGCCAGCATCCAGGAGAAAACCACCCTGTCACATCCCCAGTTTCAACCTGAAATCAATGGATTTACCCTCTGGTAAACTAACATAGCTATGGAAAGATCCACCATTTTTAATGGATAAATCCACTATTTCTATGGCCATTTTCAATAGCTATGTTAAATTACCAGAGGGTAACGGCAACAAAAATGTGTCCCATGGGACATCATAATGGAATATGAACAGGAAACAACCAGAAATGAAGAGCGATGTGTTTCTTTATGGTCATGAGAAATCTCTGAAAATTACAAATGGTTGGATCTGCCTAAACCATTCTAAACCTCTATGGAAATCTCCAGTTGTTTGGGGTTCAGGACTACATGGTCTGATTATCTGTAAAAACCACAAAGGTAAAGGATGGTGTCAGGCTGGAAACTGTTGAACTCCAGCCGTTCAAAAGGTTTGACCCAGAGCCCAAGGGAACCATGTGGTGCCAGCTACAGAAAGGCTGAACCCGAGCTTCATGACTCAACCTCCGAAGCCCGTCACCTTTAAGGCAGGTCCCGAGCAGACTGCATCAAATGGCACGACATGCAAAGACATGCAGAAAACTGCTGAACACGACAGCAAGGAAAGAAGAAACACAACTTAATAGCAAGTTGCCGAGAAAGAGAAACACCACTTAAGCGTCCCACTCTTATCTTTCGGTCATTTTTTGGTATCGCTGTGAAACCGGGCGGCACAGCAACATTGGCAGCAGGGCTTGTCCGGCTCCAAACCATGGCTCAACTGGTGGATCATCCCAGGAAGATGGACCTGCTCAAATCCTGATGTTTGGCTACGCCAAATTTTCATGAAAAATCCAGACATATCCCGTGAAGATGTGAAATCCCTATTGAAGTGATGGTTAAATCATGTTACATCGCCATTGCGTCGAAAAATGTTTCTATCAAAAGCAAGAAATCAGTAGCAGAACCATGCTGTCATTGTTGCCGCCACCGCCTCCCCAAGACTTGTACAGCTTTGCTGTGGCAAACCTCGGGCTACAGGTACTTAGATCTGGTAGGCTGGCTTCGTTTGACAAGTACTTGAGGTTGCAGTCGGGCTTGTTAGTGGGTAATAACCATAGTAAAAACCTCGATAAGTTGGATAACATGATGTAACCCGCATGACTATGGCTCGGTAACCACTTCCAACTGGAACTACACAAGAACTACACCCCCAAGGATCCTTCATCACAAGGCAGTGCGTTGACCTACTTGCACTGCTGTCCCATAGCTTCTGTACCCTGGACTCAGGTTATTGGATAGTCATTTCATCATCTCTACATGCGGAAAGCGCAAAGAATGGTGGCTTTTTGTGACAGGTGATGCTGATGTGATGCTGGTTCCCCATGGTTCCCCAAGTTTAGAAACACTGCTTGTTCCATCAAATCGAAAGTTGCAACTTTGTCGCCGCTAGCGAAACATCGCGAATCTTGACACACAACCTCTGCGATGGGCTCACTCACTCGCCTTGGCGGGAGAAATTCCGTGGGAAGTCGGATGAAATCGATCAGCAGGAGCTAGCTATGTGAGAAGCGGGGGATGAATGTCCATGACGTTGCCATCTATGTTGCTGTGAAAAAAAACAGGATGAAACTGCTAGCCTCAGAAGAAAGAGAACATAACTATGGAAGCCATGGCTCATTTACTTCGATTATTTATGAAACTTTACCGTATACGTACTAAAAATGATGATTTTCCATAGCTACGTATACAAAAACCAGAGGGTAACTGATGCCTTCACGCGTGAACTTTCAAGGCCGAGACTCAGCAGATGATCGTTTCGAGCCTTTTTGACAACTGGATGAACTCTGCAAGCTTTGGCAGTCAGCAAAGGTTCGTTCGTCGAAATGGTAAAACCATGGTTGCAAGTGGCGAAGCAGGAACTTCGAAAGGTTCCAGGCTTGGAAAAGATGCAACCCAGCTCAGCAATCCCATTGTGAAATGTGTCTGAACACGTTTGAACATGTCTGAACACATCTGAAGAAATTAATCAGTTTTGTTCGGGTACCAGTCATTAGGCATATATTTTCAGCTCACAGATTCCGCAAATAGATGTAGAATGATGCAGAGATAGCGTATTGCTACAGCTCTAACATAGGTGCCAATTGACCCGCAAATTTAAGCGTGACTTGTCACTAGTACAATCTAAAGCATCCTATTAAATCTATTATTTATTGTTAGGTAAAAGGTGAACACCCTAAAATCTGGATGTTCCTTTACTTATTCATATCCCATAGGATCCATGGTGCTGCTATATATGGTGTGCCATGGATCCCATCAACAAAAACCCCCAATCAATGTTAGCATTAATATACCAGCACCATGAATCCGTCATGGCTATGGAACGTCATAGGTTCTGACCCATCCCCGAAGAAAGTGCACAAGTTTTTTCGCCATAGGCCAATGGGATCAAACCCTTGAGCAATCGGAGCAGAGTCAGCCCTTTTCGTTGGTCTGTTGGTCTGGCTCGACAACATGCTGGGGACCCAACTGGCTAACCCAAAAATTTAGGGGTTCCAAAAAAGATCCAACAGTTTACATATCTGGGACACTGAAGTTGGGATTTTGCTTGCAGAAACTGCCCCATATAAAACATGTTAAAACCCATGGGTTCCGGGTTCCGGCTTTCCTTTCAACCAATCCATTGAATATCTTCATGATCTTGATGGTGTGTTGCTGTTCTATGTTTTTTTCCGACCCTTTGTTTAAAGCATATGGCTACATCCTACAACATGTCTGTGCAAGCAGATCGGATATCTCGACCCCAAAAAAGAGGCACGCCTCTGACCTGTTGTAATCAAATAATCTGCTGAACCAAATTATGATAGGTCAATATATAGATAGATCATGTTTGATATAAGCAAAAACACGTCCCAAATTGGGACGTCCTTTTGCAATTCACCAACCTCAAAGTCAACGCAACCTGCGGTGCGGGCCCCCCGAGATGCTACCATCATAAATTGGGGGCGACCGGTCGAGGTTGCTCTGATTCAGCTCAGATATCCAGCAATGTTTTTGTAGGGACGAAATATGTTGCCAGCATAAACTGACTATATACATAACATATATATATGTATATATATGTATTAACATATATTAAGTGTAATTAACTATTTAAAAAGTGTGGATATAAAATGTGTATATATAATTGTTTGTGTTTATATATATATATACATACACAAATATGTATTTATATATAGATATACATGAACTACGCTTCACCAAGGTTTTCATACGGATCAACAGGCCATGCCCAGGCTTCATTCGCGCGATTGCCAATAGCTTGATTCCCATCCCAGGTGCCAAGAGCGGCAATCAGAGCCTGCCAGGCGAACAGTCGATGGTGAACTTGAAGGGCTAAATTAAGAGTTTAAGAGAAAATTTAGGGGGTTGCTGTACATGTTCAACCATTTCTTGGATTACTGGGAATGGCTGACACGGGTTTGTCAAATAAGAAAATCTTGCCAAATGAGCTTTCCAACCTTGCTTGAATCAGCAGTCATGCTGGCATCAAAGAAACCTTCCATGCAAAGCCAAAAGTCCCAGTCAGTCCCAGTTGTGTGAAATTTGGGATTTGTCTAAAATTACCATCTGGTTATTTAACATAGCCATGGTATAGATGACCCATTTATAGATGGTTTACCTATTAAAAGTGGGGATTTTCCGTGGCTATGTTAAATAACCAGAGGGTAGCGGATCCAAGAATCTGATGGTAAAAAAGTGGTGCTATCCCTGTGCAAATTGTCTCATCCCTTTCGCATGTTTTCGCCTTGTCTCATCGGATAAACTGCGCCTGCGGCCACTGTGCCACCCTTCGACGGTCACTGGATTTCTGCATGGCGAAATCTCCAGAAATTGGACCGAAATCTCCAGCATCCACTGGTTCATCATTCGCATGGGAATTCTTACGCGTTTTAAAGTAGGCTTGCTGGATGGGTTGCTGGGGGTTGCTGGGATGATGGCATTACTAGTGATGAAATGGATCATGACCCCGAAAATTCCCTCCGAAAGAAACTAGCACCAGTGCTAGAATTTATGGGAAATTCCCATTCCTGGATCATAGAATCCATCATCATTTTCCACATCAATTTATGGTGACTCCATCAAGGCCTGAGTGATGACATCATGACATCATCATCCATGGCCAGAAAATTAAATATACGGAAACCATGGCCCCATTTAGTTCGATGAGTTAGCTATATCTAAAAATTGTGATTTTCCAGTTCGATGATTTAGCTAGTAAAAACAAAAACAGTTTGCTGTCGATGAACCTTTTGAAACCATCATTGAAAAATGCATGGGAAAAATGTGGACTTTGTTTTTTATTTCATGTTTTCCAACTCTTTAACTTAACCAACCCGTTCTGCCACCGAAACTGCAGCAAAACACCTCCAGTTTCATGAGGACTTTCTCGATGTCCGCCTGGGGCACTGAGCCTTGAAGACTCTCCTGACCAGGAGTCAACCCATCGAGATTTCAATGGTTGGTGTGCGACCATCAACTCCCAAGCGCTGTGGTGCTTGTCATTAAGATTATCCTAACCCATAGGATCCATGTATGCTATATGGCTATATGTGGTAACATGGATCCCATCAATATACCCCCTTTATGTTAGCATATATATACCAGCACCATGGATCCGTCATGGGTAATGACAAGAACTACATCATAATTGACCTCATAATCTGGTGATTTCCTAGTGATTCCAATTTGTGATGATCAATGATATCAATGGATTGGTTTTCACGGGAAAGTTTTAAGCGGTTTAAACCCCATATAAAAATTTGCAAAATCCATGGATTCCCGTGAAAATGGCTGAGTTCTTTGTGCAATTCGGGATGCGATGTGTTGAACATGTGTTGAAAATGAGTCAGTGGTCCTCCGTTGAAACAGTCCTATCAAATAATCATGCCTGGTAGGGATCTGGAAAATATCTCAGACTAGCCCAAAAGAATTGGATGGTTGATATCCTAAAAATTGGATGGTTGATTCCCTAGATTCCCTAGATTATGATATCCTAATGTATCATCTCAGCCCCCAGGTTCCCCAAAACATGTTTCACCAGCCATGTGCGAACGCGAACACCAGCGAACCAAGTCTCCTCCATCCAGCCACACCGGAAGATCAGCCTCAGTTTGTCCACCATGCAATGGTGAACCCTGCTGTACTTGTGCCAGATGGTGCATCTGTAGCAGGTGTTACCCTCCAGTAAACTAACATAGCTATGGAAAATGACCCAATCGTGATTTTCCATAGCTAACCATGTTCATTTACATTCATTTATCAGATGGTAGATCTTTTTGGGGAGGACCATTTACAAGGACTTTAAGCAAGTCCCAAAAAAACTTGGCCACCACAACCATTTCACAGTAATTCTTGAGGGGCCCAAAATAGGGCGTGGATGCAAACAGATTGAATCCCGGCAACTCCATTTTTTTGGTCAAAACATGAGCGGTACCTACAAAAATATGTCGTTTCAATGCTCTGACTGCACGGTCCCAAGTACTTCCAAATGGGACCCCAAAAAAAACAGCAACTCCGCTCCAGAAGAAACTGGTCAACCTGTAGCTCCAAGAGAAGAGTAAGGGCCTTTTTAAAGGTCATTGAGCTAATTCAATTCGAACTCTTGTTTTCTGATTATGGTTAACTTAAGAATGACCTCAAAAATGATATAGTTACCCATGACGGATCCATGTATGCTATATATGGTAACATGGATCCCATCAATATATCCCCTTTATGTTAGCATTAATATACCAGCACCATGGATCCGTCATGGGTTATAACATAGCCATGGAAAATCACCATGTTTAATAGGTAAATCCACTATAGATGGCCATTTTCAATAGCTATGTTAGTTGACTTCAATGACTCGAGATGGGCCTATTTTTTTATAAAGGTCATGGATTTTTTTCACTGAACGCCGCCCAGGCGCAGGGGAATTCCACTGACGTAGCTGCCGCGACCTGGTCTGCTGATCCGAACAAAAACTAAACACATCAACTGGTTGGTGGTTGAGCCCTACCCTATATATGATGATTGTGTGATTGTATGGTTTAGTATGGTTTGAATCCCATGGTTAGTATGGTTTAATATGGTTTAATATGGTGATTGTATGGTTTAATATGGTGCAAAATCCCATTGATTATCATACTTGGTTACTGAACTGGTTGGTGGTTGACCAACCTACTCCTCTGAAAAATCATGGAGTGAAAGTCAGTTGGGGTGTGCTGACATTCCCAACTGTTTCTGGAGAGTCATAATCCGTTCATGTTCCAGTCACCACCAACCAGAATGGGATGGTAGTCTGATCGGCCCTGCTTCATTTCACCAGACATTTGGGACGAGTTGGTGGCACCAAGCGCTTCATAGAGACAGCGGGCACTGGAGAGAAAAGTGATGCACAAGATTCTGAATCAATATCTCCTACACACCCAAAATCTGGCAATGAACTCTTTAGTGGCCAAGATGGCCCAAAGGAAGTCAGATCATCTTCCAACCTTGGGCACCATGATTTCCATCGTTTACAGGCGCCAGTTCGTTGTGAAAGTGGGGTGATTGGGCTGGTGACCCATCTATTGAGCAACCCAGGACTTGCGGCCGCCTGCTGATGTCATCGTCTTCCTGTAGCTGGGCCGTGGTGGTATCTCACGAGGAGACTACTGGAGGTATGATTTTCAATAGACATTCAGACATTTTTTGGAATAAAGAAATGGTGGTCTCCGAAAATGGGGGGTACACCCATCCATTTTTGGGGGATCCTTGTTGGGATGTTCCATCATACCCTCTGGTAAACATACAAAAAGCTATTGAAGCCATGGCCCAGTCGAAATAGTGGATGTTTTCCCATTAAAAATGGTGATTTTTCATCGTTTTTTGTACGTTTACCAGGCACGGGTAACTCATCCAGCTGGGCCCCATGACTTGTCGGACAGCACCCCAGGCACCATCAAAAATGGCCATGGCTCCATGGCAAATCTCGCACATTGTATACAGTAAATACATTTTTTATTGACATATGTATGTATACACCATACATACTATATTAATATATATATATACACTATATTGATATATATGTATATATATGAATAACTGAACATGATATCCCCACAACATCCCACGTTACACTCAGACAACACATCGCCTGAGCCAGCTGGAGCTGGCTTCCGCCAAGTCCTTGCGGAAACTCCCGGAGTCCAGGACCTACGATGCGACACAAACAATGCACGGCTTGTTGAGGAGTATGGCTTGTTTGTGAAGGATATCTAAGGATTATGGCATATTGTGGTTACAGTATATGTTTGTTAAAAGATGTTAAAAGTTATGTTCATGAAAAGTGGCATGACACTTAAATCCTCCCTGCCACTTTTCATGAGTTCTTAAGTCACCAAAGCAAAACACACACCAAACACACACTGCAATAAACAGATTCTAAACAGATTCAAGTTCAACCAATGAATGGGGCATCGTCCATGCATCGTTCATTGGGACCAGAAAAGACCTGGAGAAGAGTGAAGCCAGTCGACTTGGGGGGAACCTCTGAAAACTGACATGTTCATAGTGTCAATTCAGAGCATCAAAATAGTGAGGGAAGCACTTGAAAGTTTGGTGCTAGGCCCCTATTCTTCATGTCTACTTTGATCATCCAAAAATCAGTGCCCACTAAGCAAACTGAATTTTCGGCAGCATGAAAAAGAGTTTGAACCAATCCCTGGTTACTCAGTTACTCGGCACCTTTCAGTGGTTACTGTGCTGCCTATCAAATGTTATAAAAGATCAACACAACTCATATTTCCATATATTTCCACAAAAGAGACTTTGATTAGAGAAAAATCTTCCATAAATGGATGGCATAAAAAAGCAGTTTCCCGTTTAATCACAAAAAAAGACGTTCCCCTGCAACGGGCATCAATCTGGCCAAAGGATCACATATTTTCCGCAGGGAGTTGTGTCATACGATGAAATTCATCTCTTCAGTTAGGATCATCCAACCAGATTGGAAAGATGATATTTTCATTCATAGTTTCCAGTAAACTAAGAACATTAACACAGATATGGAAAATTCCATGAACATCAACCATCAAAGACTGCTTGGTTATCATTCCAAATTGTCAGACTCAATTATGATAATGCCTATATCCCCATGCGATTGATTAAACCATTGCAAAGGGATACACATGTTTAAATCCCCATTCTTCATAACTATCATCATCATGAAGCCATCAACCATCATTCATTAGTTTTATACTATATATATACTGTATTGTATTACATATATATATATATGTATTATATATATATATTATATTATATCCACTTACATATCCCCATATTTCGATGCATAAAAAATCCATCTCAAATGACGAACTCATCAACCAACAGCGCTTCCCGCTCGCATCCACCGCAGCAAGCGCCGCCAGCGCCGCCTTCTTTGCCTCCTGCCGGTCGAGCCCTGCTTCCTCCGCCGCGTCCAGAAGCACCTGGAGCTTTCATGGGATTCGTGGGATCCAAGATGGAGAGTTCATATTGATGCTGGTTGGTGGTATAGCTACCCTATATATGGTTAGTATATGTTAGTATGGTGCAAAATCCCATTGATTATCATACTTAGTTACTTAACTGGTTGGTGGTATAGCTACCCCTCTGAAAAATATGACTTCGTCAGTTTGGATGATGAAATTCCCAACTGTTTCTGGAAAGTCATAATCCATTTCATGGTTCCAGTATGTTCCAGTCAGCAGCAACCAGTGATGTAATTTCAGGTACTCCATTTCTGGCAAAAATGCTGCAGTTTCACTTGGATCCATTTCTTGATCTTTCCGAAAATGGAGCTTTCCCACTGCCACATCTTTGACGAAGTCTCTGGATCCACTGCACCACATGGATGTGGCGAAGGCCACCGGGTTTTTTTGCGTCTCGTTTAAGTCAAAGGTCCTTTATTTACTCCAAGCTGATGGTGTTTCGTTGAAATCTCCACTTTCTCCATCTGACAGAGTGCCAGTAGCTATAAAATCTATAAATCCCTACCCCACATGCTCCATGTATAGAATATTTACCAACATTTACCACCATTCTATGGCCCAAATGTTGGGAAATATTCTAGAATATTCCATGCATAGAGCATATGTGTATGAAAACTCGTTCATGGTGAAGTGCCTGGTGATTCGCCAGCTGCTGATCTTCCCCATGGTGCCGCCAACCTCGGCAACGCCCAGAAGATGCAGGAAAGTAACATCCGACACTGAAATAAGCAAGTCTCAGATAGTCACAGATAGTACCATTTAAGTATTAGATTATGACTATTGGAGGAGTTGACATTACATCATCTTAAGGAAGGTTGTTGGTCCAGGGCAATTGTTTCTCGCAAAACCTCTACAACCTGTTTTATCCCATCCCAAGGCATTCTCCCATTCAGCTCCATACCCAGAGCTGCCATGAATTCCTGCTGCTGAGGAACGACTCACAAAATGTATGTTGGTTGGTCTGTTAAGGAAAGCCTCCAAGTCTCAGCCAAAAAGTTGAGCCGTCCCCAAAGCGGAAAACTATCCAGGCTGAATTCAAAATCATGTTCCAAACTTTTCAATTAGGTGATATTGAGCAATGCTACTAACCACTAAAAGTTCGTTCGGCCAATGGTTGGTGGTTAAAGCACCCCCTGACAAACATGAGTCAATATAGATCATCATCCCAGCTATCTCAGGCAAGGGTGAAAATAGACGCATCCAAGAGGTAACAGGATCACTTCAGAACACCATGTCAGCCATCACTTCAGAACACAGCCATTTTTCATCAGTTCACATCCAAGACAACCAACCAGGGAAAGAACCGATGTATCTGATCTATGAAATTGACTATGGAAGTGAATATGACATTGTTCTTTGTCACAATATGAACTCCAAGACATTGGCGATCCCCTAACCTGGACATTAATATAGCTACAATAGGGACTGGAGTGACAAACATTTACCCTCCGGTGTCAAAGGTGGCTGGGAAATTCCCATGGCCTTTTTATGGAGGTTTCTGGCTGTGAAAATCATGGAAATGGATTTTCCAGCTTGCCCCATGTTTGATGACACCTGAGGGTAGTCTTCTTCGAAAAGTATGATTTAGGACGAGCATATCACCGGTTGACAAGGGAAGGTCTTGTACTAATGAAAATGCCGGAGCTGTGGCAAAGCCAGTTCATGATATTTTATGAAAACCCAATTTCAGTACAGATGTTGTTTTTTTCAATACACCCAACTTGTGCTTGCCAGAAAATGTGGAAACCATGGTTGTTTCACCATTTATGATACCAAAACCCATGGGTTTCTGCCTTTCCCAGCGAAACCCCATGTTTTCTGCGTCGCATGACATCCTCGTTTTTGCCCAAGGTCTGGGCCCAGAGGACCAAGCGCAAACTGTCCATGGCGGAGGAGCAGAGGCCGTTCCAAGAGAACCTGCAGCGACGCGGAGTGCGGAGTGCGCAAGGGGTGGAGCACAAGGTGAGCTAGGGGCCCGGGGATCATGGGAATATCATGGGAATATAATATATCATATATATATATATATATATATATTATATCATATATATATTATATTATATTATATTATATTATATTATATTATATTATATTATATATATATATTATATTATATTATATATATATATATTAAATATATATATATATATATTAGAATGTATATATATATATATTAGAATATATATATACATACATATTAAATATATATATATATATATATGTATATTGAATGTATATATATATATATGAAATATAAGGTTTGGATCACAGCGGCACCTCGGTACGTGTGACCTCTTAAACCTTAGCGGGCGCTCCCGTGCGCATTGCCCGCGGGTCATCTACCACCTGGCGTCGAAGTACACTGGTGGTACGACCTTGCAGTGCTCTGCGGCCCTGGCCAGGCCGTACTCACCTTTGCTGTGTTCCCGGGCACGTGATCCACCGGGTGGCCTTTCAAGCTCTTTGCATTGCTGGCTGCTGTGCTGCCACATTGTGATTGAGTAGGTCCTTGTGTATGCCATCTACTTTTTGGTGCTTCTTGCTCTTCATTTTGTTCACTGGCGGTAAAGATTACACCTTCACAGCGACGCGCAGATCGACGAGCCCGAGCTCGTGCGAGGCTTCAGTTCTACCTCCACAAGAAGGGATTGTGCTTGTTGGACGTCGACGGCCTGCACAGGATTTGGACAAGGCTCCATCGTCATCACTCGCGCGATCCAGGTCTTCTTTGCAGGATCAAAGCAGCAATGGCCTCATTGAAGAAACCTTCATGGAAGTGCGCAGACTGTCGGAGACTTATCAAAGGCAACGATTTGTTCTGCCCGGCATGTGGACAACATTGGGAAGAGTGCGCAGACCAGGCGTTCCAGGACCCCAAGACATCGGCATCACAACGCATGTTGACGCCGTCCAGACACTCCACCTACCGCAGCTATACTCAAGATGGATCTCAATGGGAAGGTTGGCACTATCACAATTCATCAAGTGCGAGTCCAAGGAGAAGACAACAGAAACCAAAAAAGCAGAAGCAGCGGTACGGAGATGGCAAAGGAGGTGGGGGCAAGGGCAAAGGTACAGGCTCCCAGTCACAGCACCATGGGATGGGCCAGGAAGGTATGGCTCCACTTCCGCCACCGCCGATGCCACCACCATCGAGCTCAGCGGATTCATGGATGCACCTTGCGCCCCCATTTCCTGCTCCTGGAGGTTCTGTTCAAGAAGTTCCCATGACTGCTGCGGAAATGAAATTGAAAGAGGTCCTGGGCATACTCAAGAAAAACGAGACGGAACTCCCTGCAGAAGTTGCAGCGGTGATGAAGGACACCAAGGTCCACGAGGGGATGCAGAAAATTCAGGGCATGCACGAGGCGGTCGAGAGTCTGGGAGATGCTCAGCAGCGGCTGGAGCAGGTCTGCTTCGCTCGTGCACAGAATTTGGCGTCCTGGAGGCAATTTCTTCATCTTTCCGTACAACGATGGCAAGAGTATGCGCAGAGATTTCAGAGCCAGGAGAAGCACAACCTGGAACAGATTGCCAAGGCCCGCGACGATGTCAAGAAAGCCCAAACAATCTTCCGAGAGCTGCAGGATCGGGGAGTCATCACCATCGAGGCCGAGGACGACCCGGCAATGAAGGACGATGTGCTCATGAATATGGAAAGCTCCAAGAAGATCGAAGATGGGCTCACTCATCTCACGACATCTCTTGGGGAACTTGCACAACAAGCAGATCAGGAACATGCAGCGGCGGAAGAACAACAGAAGAAACGACAAAGAAAAGACGAAAACATGGAGACGGAGCCAGCAGGATCCAAACCCTTGGCTTCACCGTCTATGCAGCCTTTTGGTGGGGCTCACAGTGGATGACTTTCGAGTATCACTGTGGACAGCCAGCCACATCTCCACATTTGGTGGACTATACAGTTGGATGGATGCATACAATCATGTCTGAGCAAGACTTCATCTCACCTTGGGAAGCATCTTGGCGTGCGTTGGATCTCTCTTTTGAGCTCAGCACGCTGTCAGCTCTGGGGAGCTGTCACAATCCTTTCTGCCTCAAGGTTTTGGACACAGTTTGCAGTAGAGACCGAAAATTGGACAGCCGGTCTCTACGCTTCTGCGACGAGATTGAGGTTCTCATCGGCATGGATGATGATCTGTTGATGACATCCAGTACAATACAACACTATGAACTCTGCCAGGCTTGTTCCAAACCATGGGGATGGTTTTACAGCTCGGACAGTTGGCAGTATGACCCAAAGAAGGACCATTACAAACCAGCCAAACAGAATCGGTCTGCCTTGGAACCGCAGTCGACATCGGCCGTGTTGATCCGGCAGACTCACCGACCACAGCTTCTTCGAATTGCCGATCAATGGCATCATCCTCTTCCTGAAGAAGCACAAGGTCAAGCTCACACTGATGATGGACAGGAAGCCGACCCAGACGTCATTCCTGATCCGATAGGAGCACCGCAATTCGTCCATGACCTTTTTGAGCTTGCAGAAAGACATCGAGTTTTCACCGACCTCGATCATGATGGATCGATGAGCATAAGAACGTGGTACCTCCACCATCAAGATGCTCGCTATTGTGAAGTTCCACGATTTCTTGAATTTGAAGAAGACTGGAGAAGATGGGAAACTGACATTGGTTTGGCATGGAGAGATCACATCCGACCAAATGAAGTCATCATGATTCACGCAGTTTTTCCTGACTCCTACAGGGGCTATTTGAACAGACCAGTTCACGCTGACGTTATTATTTCGCAAGGTCAGTGGCTCCATCGCTTCTCAACGCTCTCCACAATCCATCATTATCACAGACTTCATCAGCCACACTCGTACGCAGTAGCCTGCTCTCTCCCGCGCAGAATTGGAGGCATTGCACTGGCGGATGCTGCGAGAGTGATGTACTGGTGCAATCAGCCAGCTGTCAATTGCAGGACTAGCTTTGAATGGCATGACATACCGTTCACTGTGGCGCCCACACATGAAGTGGAACATGGACATGCCTTCAATATCAACATCCTTGATGCGCTTCAGACTGAAGGTGCTTCTAGCTCTACAGATCCGAGGCCTCGCAAACGTCAATTTACAGAGACTGAAGAAACCTCATTTATGCATCAGGCCCAAGAATATGACATGACTGAGCCAGAGGAAGGTGAACCGAACACGCAGGACATGCAAGACTATGAAAGCAGCAGCCTGCATAGTGGTGACATTGGCTTGCTCATTTTTCGTTTGTCTGCGCCTGATGCTCATTGCTTCGCGCCAAGCTCTACGTACATGGCTATTCTTGAGGAGGCCATCAGAGCTTGCCGAGCCCGCAGGAGGGACATTCGATGTTTTCACTATGTCCCTGCGACGCCCACAGGTGTACAGGCAGATGCGGAAGAGGTGATCATCCTACAGTCGATTCATGATCTTGCCCCAGGATCTGACGAGAAACTGGTATTGCTGGATCTAGAAATACATTTTCATCCATTGCGAGGAGGACTATTGGTGCCGGCGGCTACCAGCAGAAAAGTCATCAAGGTCAATCCGACATTGCACCGCGACCAATTGCTACTTCTCACGGGCCTTTTTGAATACTGCAGTCTTCAACATGACAGATGTACCATCTTCAAGAACAATGAACTTTGGGCAGCTCATGACATCAGGACGCACACAATGGCGCATGGGATGTACTTCAAGATTCAGGTTCCACCTCCGCAAGATCCTACAGTTGACACGGAAATTGCCATCGCAATTGCTAGAGATCTTGCTTACGAAGAAGAACCAGAGCGAAATGTGGTTGCTGCCAGGTGCAGACATAGAGACACTGCACTTTCCTTGCGACAACTTGGTGCAGCACCTCATTCTGACCAAGCTGAATGGGCAATCCCGGTTGTTGTGGCAGACAATGAACGACATCTCCGTCCTGAGCCCACTACAATTTTGAACACACACAGACAACGAGGCAGGTTTGCAGATGGACATGAGTGGAGGCTTATCCGTCTTCGAGAACAGCATGATCTGATAGAATGTGAAGAAGAAGGGCAAATCATGTACATCACGGTGTGGTACATTCATCACCGACGGCAAGTACGTTGTGACGAGGGCAGATCAGCCAGACTCACTGGTGACCCCTCGACCTGGATGGAGGAGATCACTGAAACCTGGAGAGAATCCCTTGACCCCCAAAGCGAGTTTCTCATCCATGTAGTTCAACCTACACCGGCATGTAGCCGCTTTGAATGTGTGCAGGCGCACATCATCATTGAACAATCTGAAAGGTTGCACTTCACGATCTGCCTGGTTAGCACTCTTGATGAAAGAAGAGGCCCTGATGCGTGGACACACAGAGCTTTCTCTACTTCAACATTGCAACATGCGGCAGGCATACTTCGGATGACGGAACTGGTAACAACTTGCAGAAACCTTGTCTGCAGTGTGTCACTTCGTGATTTCCCACTGTCAGTCGTGGACTATGAAGAGCTTGATCCCGCGCTCAACATTGTGGTCAAGCTTCATGATCCTGCAAAGCGACAGAATGTATTTGACCACACAGACCTGATGCAGCGGAAGACGCACCAACCGAACCAGAAAGCATTAGACCTGACAGGAGGAGGACAAGAATGCCAAGATTATGCTTCCGCTGCTTTGAATCCGCTTGCGCCACCTTTCCATCCTGACCGTCAGAACTTTTGGGATCAACCTGCAGATGTCCTAGCTCTACATGCGGTTTGGGAAACGGGTGCAACAGCACGGCAAGGCGGCTCCCCTGAAGCCACATTCCTTGTCTGGTTTCTTTGCCCTGGCGGCGGAATACAACGGTGCCTTCATGCGAGAAGGGCCACACTCAACGATGACGTCACAGAATGGAGGGACCGCTTGATTTCCATCTGGCGAGATCAAGTTCTACCAGGTATACCCGTTGAGATCCATGTTGTGCAGCCAACCCCTTTTTCACTTGAATCTGGAATTACGGCGCACATCATACTTACACAATTGTTCCTGGATCAGAGCTTTGGGTCCCTTCTCACTGTCCAAGACAATGCTGTCAATGACGCGATGCCATTTCGCATTGCAGTGACCCTCCATAATCCTGGACAGCTAGTGCAAGTTCTAGCCATCTCAGGCTATGCAACTGAACAAGCAGCGTTCACGCTCAGATCGGGAACGCAGACTTTCGAACCAGCGCAACAATTTCCGATCAGACACGGCAAGGGACCTCACCTTCTTGTGTATCGACAAAACCTGCCCCTTGGGTGGATGCCGCCAGTCCTACCTGCAGTACCAGGCGCTGAAGGTCTGGGCCTGATCCAAACGAGAGCACAAATCACTAGAAGGGCCCCTGAGCGCCTAACACATGGTGCGGTGGCTCACGACCATGGGCCAGAGGAACCCCTTCAGCTCAGTTTGGACAAGCACATTGTACCTGTACCTCAAAAGTGTGCTGTTCGACTTATCTCAGGTCATGCGGAACTTCAAGTGCCCACTTTCCTTGAGGTCAATTGTCCACCGACTGAAAATGACATTGAGCAAGAGCTATTGCATTGGGGCATCGTGTGTCGGGCAATCCAATTTGGAAAGCACGAGCGATTCCTTTGCATCCAGTATCCAGTCGATGGCCATCACTACATTTTGTGCAATGAAGACCTCACTGATAGTGACGGCTGTATTCTCCACACACAAGAACAACCGCTCGACACCATTGGACTCATGACAAAACTTGACATGCTGGGTTACGCCAGAGCTGTCATTTTACATACTGAAGAAGTTGGCCTGGGCCACACGTGTGTGATCTACAGCAACAACGATCCACAATTTCAAGACTATCCCAAGCCACACAAAGTCCGAAGCGAGTGGCCAGTTTGGCACAGGGATTCCCAGCCAACTTGCTCTCTGTTCCCGCCGCATTCCAACAAAGTTCAGGACGCGGAGTGCTCAGTCGAGACAGAATTCAAGTATAAGGACGTGTTGGAACTCCTGGATGCTGGACGTGATTTCCTCGACACGAACTTTCATGATCTCGACCTGCCAGATTTTGTAAGGGAGGCGGTGTGCAAACCTCGTAGCGACAATGGGAGCTATGACAGATGGCTCATTTACACAGATGGATCATCACAGTCAAACATGAGAAAGTTGGCACCTTTGCAGGCAGACGAAATGGGATTCCCAGACTCCTGGGCGATGCTTGTGCTCGGGGAGAAGCTCCTCGCGGACGGCAGTTCCATTGTGGAACCCATTGGATGGTGTGCACATCCGGTGCATTACAACCCAACAGGCACCTGCTACACACATGCCACTCGCATTGGTGCGGAAGTTGCCGAACGCGACGCACTGCTTTGGGCCGGTCTCTGGCGTCTGACGCAGGACACCACCATGCCGACCATTTTTTGCTGTGATTCATTGACGTGCGGCAACCAGGCATTTGGCCTCATGGGTGTTGGTATGGCTGAGGACTCTTACAAACTCATGAGAGGCATCTTTCAATGTCTCGAGCACGGACTTCCTGAAGGACATCTACGACTCCACCATGTTAGATCCCACGCGGGTGATCCTTACAACGAGTTTGTTGATTGGGCAGCGAAGCAAGAGGCAATCAAGAGCTTTCATCATCGCCAGATGCCTCTTGACATGCAGAAATGGAGCAAATTCCTGCCACACTTCTGGCTCGTGTTTGGACAACATTGTGGACTTCCTGCTTGGCAAGATGGACAATTGATCACGCCATGTCCGACATTACCGCAGGCAAGAACAACCAGGTCCTCAACACAACATGCCACAGAGGCCTCAGCAACAAGGTGCACATTGAGCATTGCAACCGCGAATGTGCTCTCTCTCTCAAAACATCCAGAGGGACAAAGAGGTAAACTTCACTACCTTTTTGCACAGATGAAACATTTTGGCCTGAATGTCATTGGACTCCAAGAGTGTCGTTCTGAAGAAGGGCACACCACGTCCAACAATGTCCTGCGCTATATGTCAGGTCACAGACAAGGTCAAGAAGGCGTTGAAATCTGGATCAACCTGGACCAGCCGATTGCTGTCAATGACCAAGGCAAACCATGTTACCTTGCTGCGCATCATTGTCAGATTCTCTGGAAAGACCCCAGACGCCTGCTTCTACGCGTTGTCTCTCCCTTCTTTGATGGATGGTTCTTTGTGGCCCATGCTCCGCATAGCGGAAAGCCTAGAGACGAGAGAGAAGACTGGTGGAAGGAAACCACCGAAATCTTGACTGAGACAGGAGCCATCGGCAACTGCTTCTGGTTGATCGATGCCAACGCGGAACCAGGACCAGCTGACGGCGCCACAGTGTTTTGCAAGGGCCTTCGGACATCCGCCAGCACGATCCTTTTCAGGGACTGCCTGTCCAAGCTCAACATGTGCCTGCCATCGACTTCGCATATTCATATTGGAGACAGAGACACATGGACAAGACCAGATGGAAGTGCCTCCTTCTGCATCGACCACATAGCGGTGCCGCAGGAGTGGAAGGAATTTTGCACACGCTCTGAAGTTCTATGTGACCTCGACCTTGCAAATTCACGATGCGACCATCAAGCTGTTGGACTTGAACTCAGTTGGTGGCAAAATAGTATGATCATGCCTACATTGAAGTCCAGCCCACGAATTGCCTGGCATGAGACTACCACCAAAGATGAAGTCAAGAGGGCAATGGACAAGATCTCAGTCCCCGCATGGAACACTGACGTTGAGACCCAAGAACAACATCTCAGCTCCGAGATTGCTGAGATCTTGGGTGGACGGCAACGTGAATCTCGGAAGCCCAAAAAATGTTATATTGATGAAGACATCTGGGAAAGCAGAAGGCTGATGATTCACTCACAAAAACGACTCAAACAACTTCGACAACGACTTGGCCGTGAAGCTCTGTGGCAAGTCTTCAATGCATGGAAAACAAAACGAGTCTCACCACTGGCGACAGAGCACTTCCAGTACGGCACGACGCTGCGATGTGATACTTTGCTCTTACTTTCCAAGCTTCGAGCTCAAAGAAGAATCATACGCCACAAGCTGAAGATGGCCAAGATCAAGCTCATGGAGAAGAGTCTGGAACAGGTGAACGAACACACAGCTGCATCCAGCATCCTTCATCTCCTTCGAGGATTCATTGGACCCACCAATCCTAAGAAACAGAAGAAGAGAACGCTTCCAATGTTGGAAAAGGAGGATGGCACTATGAGCAAAACTCCTGAAGAGGCTCTCCAAGTCTGGATCCGCTTCTTCGCTGACATGGAAGGAGGACGACGCCAGACAGAGGATGCACTTCACGCAGACTGGTTGCAAGAGCTGCAAAACGATCCGAAGGAGCCTTTCTTGACCATGGCGGAGACTCTCCCCTCACTGGCTGACCTCGAGCTTGCATACAGAAGAGTCGCCACTGGCAAAGCAACGGGACCGGATCAGGTGCCTGGTGAACTTTGCCATTATGCTCCCAAGGGCTGTGCAAGAGCTACGTACGCTTCGCTCTGGAAGCTTATCCTTTTTGGCCATGAAGCGCTAAAGTACAAGGGAGGACTTCTCATTCAGGCTTACAAAGGAAAAGGGCCGACGACGCGATGCAGTTCGTATCGATCACTCCTCATCTCCAGCCACATCGGCAAATCCCTTCATCGGGCTATGCGTGACTCACAAGCAACAGTATTTGAGAGCTTCCTCCAGTCGCAACAACTGGGGGGGCGCCGTGCGATGCCTGTCTCCTATGGAGTTCATCTAGCCCGAGCATTCCACCGTCAAGCCCGACATCATGGCCACTCATGTGCACACATCATGCTTGATCTGAAGGAAGCCTTCTACAGAATCTTTAGACCACTCTGCATGGATGGACAAGTTACGGATCAAGCCCTTGCTCATTTGATGCGCCGACTGCAAATGCCAGCAGATGCGATGTGTGAGCTACGCCGCATCCTTGGCGATCCATGTGCACTGGAACAAGCGGGATTGACTCCTCAGCAACAGCGTAGTGTCCGAGCGGTACACTCGCAGACTTTCTTCTGGATGCGCCACCAACAGGACGTAGTCCAGACAAAGCATGGCTCCAGACCGGGCGATCCTTTCGCCGACGTGATCTTCAGCTATGTCTGGGCTGTTGTACTGAAGAAATTGCAGGTGTTCATGCAACAACAGGGCATCATCAGCGAATTCCTGCGACGTCCTACTTTGATGCTGTTTGATGAAGAGTGCCCAGATGATGGAGAACGTGCGCAGTTCATTGGTCCTACGTGGATGGACGACCTGTGTGTTTGTGTTGAAGGAGGCAGCCCGGCACAGACCATTCAGCGCACCACCTTGGTGACAGGACGCCTTCTGGAACTTTGTTTGGAGCACTGCATGACGCCCAACCTTCAGCCGAACAAAACAGAGATCCTTTTTTCTCTGAGGGGAGCTGAATCCAGACGATACAAGAAGGACATCTATGGGACGCAGGCAACCGGATGCCTACCTATCGTCTGTGAATATGGCACCTACCAGGTTCCTGTCACGTCCAGATACTGCCACCTTGGCGGCATCCTTCATCATGTTGCTGATCAGCAGGCAGAGATCAAACGGAGAATTGCCATAGCTAATGCTGCTATGAGCCACCACAGTAAGTTAGTCTTCAGGAACTGGGCAATTCCTTTGAGAAAGAGAGTTCAGCTGTTTGAAGCCCTGATCTTAAGCAAGCTACTCTATGGCGCGGAGACCTGGGTTGTCACTGATGACAAGACAGAGAAGTACTTTCATGCAGCGACGATCAGGCTTTACCGCAGGCTCCTGCCAGTTTCGCATGATCGACACATGCATGATCTTGAAGTGCTCTCCATTGTGAAACTGCCCAGCCCTATTGAGCTAGTCCGAAGAGCACGATTGAGGTATGTTGCAACGCTCCTTCATAGCGGACAGCGACAGGAATGGGGCCTCCTGGAAAGAGACAAACAATGGACGCAATTGGTGGAATCAGACATGCACTGGCTATGGAAGCAACTTCATCATTGTTCCAGTCTTGGTGAACCCAAGTGCCACTGGCCTCAATGGAAGGAGCTGATCCTGAACCATCGATCCTACTGGAGAAAGCTTGTGAGAAGAGCGAGCGAACATGCCATCCTCCAAAGGAGTAATGAATGGCACTTGCTCCACTTTCACCATATTGCGATCCAAGGGTTCAGACAATTCCTTGACTACGAGCCCAACGAGCAGACTGATGTCCAGGAGAGTCAGGCGACTTTTGGCTGCCTTTTTTGCAGAAAAAGATGCCGCACCCGTGCAGGTGAGGCCGCACATATGTTCAAGGTGCACAAACATCAAGCCAGCAGACGCCGTTTGGTGGATTCTACGGGATGCCCCGCATGCCTCAAGGAATACCACACCATGGAGAAGGTCACGGCGCACCTATATTATTCGACAAGATGCAGGCGGATTTTGCAGAGCCGGAACTATGCATGCGTACCTGAGCCGGGCACAGGGTCGCTTCAAGACCGTGACTTGAAGCAACGACACGATCGCCTTCTTCCTCCTCTTCGACAAGAAGGACCACTCCCATTAGAGCCGCGACTCAGAGATGATCCTGGTATTGACAATGAGCTGCACGTTGCCATCATGGAAATCTTCTTGGAGTCTTCCACTATGCATTTAGCGTTTGATGAGATCCAGCGCATCGTGGAGGAGCGGCCTATCTCCTGGACTACCTGGACGCGCACACTGCTCTACTTTGAGGACACCCTTGCCGTTGAGGATGTGGACAAATGGGAAGTGACTTTGCAGCAGGTCAAGGATGAACTCCGAGCGCTATTGTCACCTGACCGATGGGGCCTGGAGTTCCAGGCAAGTTCTGAAGTTCCTGACAGATGCGCGCTTGAAAGAGAGTGCAATGATATCGCTGTGACGGACTGGCAAGCGGATTGGGCGATCCCGCGACCCTTTGGACGCCACAGGGTATTTTTACATCTGTTTGCTGGACGCAGGCGACGAGGTGACTTGCAGTTTTACCTCGACCACATGCAGCCCCCCAGCGGCTATGTTCTTCACGTTGTCAGTGTTGACATTGTCATCGACGAGATCTGGGGAGACGCCACTGCGGAAGCGACCAGAATGTACTGGCTGCGCAAGGCGCAAGAAGGTTTTATCGCGGGATTTCTCGCGGGTCCACCCTGCGAGACCTGGTCGATAGCTAGAGGCAAGAAAGTCTCTGGCCAACCAACGGGCACAAAAGCGCCTCGCATCATCCGCACTGAAGAGCACCTATGGGGTCTTCCCAGCTTAGCGCTGAAAGAGTTGCTGCAGATCGCTGTTGGCAATGAACTGCTGACGTTCACATTGCTTGTTGCATGTGTCATGGTGCAGACAGGGGGCATAGGCATTGTGGAGCATCCGGCAGAACCCACCGAGGAGAATGCAGCCTCAATATGGAAGCTACCTATTGTTCAGGCCCTTCTTGCGGCTCCTGGAGTCACCCGTCGACGAGTGGCACAGGGACTATTTGGAGCGCCATCCCCAAAACCAACCGACCTCATGGTGATCAACCTGCCAGACTTGCCGCTGGAGCTGCGCAGGTGGATGACACGCACAGAGCTGCCAAAGGGGAAGGCGATTGGACTCAACAAGGAGGGTAAATGGCAGACTGGATTTTTAAAAGAGTATCCACCTGCCTTTTGTGGTGCCTTAGCCACAGCAATACGCTGTGGGCTGGATGGCATCCCAGTGGTTGAGAAAAATCCACCTAGCGCAGAAGATCTGGAGCGATGGCGGGTCATGAATCAGACCCAGTACAGCGACCATCTCGGAGCAGATTACGCTAGGTAGGAATGTCTCCCACTCAGAATTCACTTTCTTTCACTGACACCGGTCGCAGCGTAAAGCAACAATGGACCGTGGGAAAAAAAAATATATGAAATATATATATATATATAATATATATATGGGAATACGATTGATTGGCATTGATTGGCAATATATCACCAACAAGAACAGGGGAAGATTTTGTTACAGGTGCACACTCGACATATGCCATGAAACAGTGGTAACCTTTTAAGAACGAGAATCCAAGTTCATGAATGATGATAATTCCCAGTTTATTTGAGGGTATACCATCTGGTTATTTAACATAGCCATGGAAAATCACCATTTTTAATAGGTAAACCGGTAAACCATCTATAAATGGGCCATCTATACCATGGCTATGTTGGTCATAACCAGAGGGTGATTCCCAAATGAGCACTGCTCGGGTGTTGGTGAAAACCATGTACGGTAACACAGCGAGGCATCAAGACGTTGGTGGAATTTATTGTAGCCCCAAAATAGATGGGTTTGTCTGAAAATAGGGTATATTCCCAATGAAATAGCCATTTAATAGGGATAATGATCATTAACCATTGGGTTTAGGGGTACACTATTTTCAGACACACCCAGATATAAAATACCTTGGAACTTGGAACCGTGGGAATTATGAGGAATATGTCAAACATCTATGTATACATGTATACCATGCTGGAAAAACTGTTCGGCTTTTTGTTGGGGGACTCCCCATATTGTAGCCAGAAATTCGATGCTCACCTACAAAGATCTATTTCCTGAAAAAACATCAAGCCGCACTCCAAGGGCGATGGGAACATGACAGTATATAATATTATATAATATAGTAAACATTTAAAAAAAAGGATTGTTGGCTAGATGTTAACAAAAGTCGAACTTGTTTGACCCTGCAGTAAAGAAACACCTACATCATGCCTGGTGGTTTTCATCACCGCTCCATTTCTGCCAAGTGGCTTGATCCCATACTTCGGAGCCACCCTGCGAACCATGGGTCGTGTGATGGGTCGTGTGCGTCGCCAATGAAAAAAATGGTGATCTACCCATCAAACACATGGATTCAGCAAAACTCGGGATCCTTGGCTAATTTTTAACATGGCTGCAAAACCTATAGTCATGTCTACCCTCTGGTAATTTAACATAGCTATGGAAAATCACCATGTTTGATGGGAAAATCCACTATACATTGCATTTTTCAATAGCTATGTTAGTTTACCAGAGGGTAAATTCGCTGTTTGCCTGTTGCCATGTTTGAGTACCAGAGCGTATATCATATATCCAGCAGTCATAGCCTAGGCGATGGTTACAATCAATGATAACCAGCAATGAATGGGAAACCTTTAAGTAAATCACCTGGCAAAAACGATGTCATGTGGAGCACCGAATCCTGGCTTGGGCAACTCATCATAGAATGTTGGCTTCCCTTTTGAATTTGCCTGGAAAACCCTGAGTTCCTGCCGCCAGCTTTCCCTTCCCCATGGAAATCCGGTGGCCGGTCCTGTCCAACATCGCCTCACCTTCTCTTCTTGACACTTCATCTCCTGCTGCCATGGCGCTTCCAATTGTTGTGCAATAGTCACTAATACTGTTAAGTGGTCACAATATGTCGGAATAGTGATAGAATCTATCCTAAACCAAGAGTCGAAAGTCTTGGTGGCTACGGTGATCCATGGGTGGTTTCCGGGGAGCCGACAGCATGAAAATACCACTAACCAACAAGAATGCGGGGTACGACCAGCCATGGATTGTGGGGTGATATATCGATTAACAACAAACCGTGTGGATAACTTATACAACGGATATCAACATTAATTTTGGAGAGAAGCAACTCGCAACAGCTCTTCTATAACAAACAAGTTCAGGCCATGCTACGAAATTTGACACTTTCCCCCCGTTCTGAAAAGATCCAGTTTTTCAGCGGGGATCCACAGTGGATTTTATGGGTTTGTCTTTAAAAAAAAGGGGGAAACTCCCAAAATTGATGCCTTATTAACTTATCAAATATCCTAGTCAAAACCACAGAATGATCCGTTTGGATCCGTGCTTGGAAGCACCAAAAACCAAAAACGTCCCAGGCCTAGCCACAGTCTGCGGCCCTTTTGTGCACGCCTCAATTCGTCAGTTCCATCGGCTACCATGAAGAAAGCTCGGAAAATGATCTACAACTGGGTTTTCTACATGGAACTGTTGGTTTCCAGGAGGGTATTCAAAAAATGGTTGCAAGATGTTGATACCAACCCAATCAATGGATGGGTTTTTTCGGAAAATCGACTCGAAACCATGGTTTTGACCGTCAGATATATAGGGGGTTCTTGTGGATTTTCCCCTCTGACCCAACGTGACAAATGGCTCCAACACCCCCGGAATATTTCCTCTCCCAGCCACTGAAGGTGGTCGGGGGATCCCTGTTCCAAAGGTAGAGGACGCCGGTGGATTTTGAATACTTGCAGCGACTGATCTGCCATGACCTACCCCTTGAGAGAGCCCCAATCTGAGCAACCTGGAAGTCGTTCTATAAGATCCAATGAATTTGAGTGCCGCTTTTCCGGTGAAGAACATTTCATGTTTCCCACTTCCCACAGCACGTACGAAGTCAGATGATAGAACAAAAGGTGTGCCTGCTGGTCAACACCACGAGAGGTAGGTGAAGTGTTTCAACCTTTCTTGTTGGGATTCCTTGTGGAGCATTGTTATACCCATCCTTTGGGAAAAGGAGCTGGCCATCGAAATTTGAAATTGCCAGGGTTTTTGCCCGTGGCCAGGGTACAAGTGGAGAAGCACATGCCTCTCGTTCATGAATGGCAGCATACAGCAGTTGCTTCACCAGGTAGCCATGAGGTCAGCTGGTACCTCGGTCATTAGCTTCACCCCAACGTTAACGCTATGTACTCGTACTGCGTCGGACTGGTATTTTTGGTTACGCTATGGAAGCCATAGCCCATGTAGTTAAATCATGTTAAATCATGTACCTTTTCGAAAATGGTGAGTGTCCAGTTCGCTGCCGCTATCTTACATTACCAGAGGGTAAAATGAAGATAATCAGATTGGATTCGGCCTAGTGCTCCAGTCGTGATTCTTGGACCTGTAGCAGAAATGACCGGCCGCATCGGCCCAGCCCCAAACTCAGGAGATCTCAGGAGCAAACAGCTGACAAAGTCAATATGCACCAGCCTGCAGCTATGGTTCAACGAGACTGACTACCCAAAGTGGTGAAAACACATGGATTTAAGATGGCTTAAGAAGCCAAAGAATGCCACATATATTCTTTGGTATTGTTTGGCCACAGTTGGTCTCTTGGCCTGAGATATGTATTTTATAGGCCTTCATCCCATTAAGTCACCATAAGATCGCCATTTATGTTGGTGAAATCCCGGTTAATCCCATTGACATCACATTAAAATCCCATTTCATCACCATGAAATTCCCATGACATTCCCATTCCCCCGGGGTGAAACATACAAAAAGATGTGGAAAAATCCATGGGGGAAACCCACCCCACATCTTTTTGCCTCTTACCAGGCGGAACGTCTTGGAGCTCCGCCGTGCTTGGGAGCACGGAACCTCGGATGGGAAGAAACATCAAAGATCTGGATTTCACCATTAGCCATTCTCGAAAATTACCATTCCAATGTATATACCCTTTGGTGATTTTACATTCTTTAACATAGCTATTGAAAATGGCTCATTCACAGGTGATTTATGTTGATTTATGTTACTTACCTTTTCGAAAATGGTCAAAAAAATCCAGTTCGCTATGTGAGGTTCCACCAGAGGGTCAAAACGGTGGTGATTCTGACCATGAAATCTGGTCCAGATCCCTCCAGTAAACATAGGTCCCATAGCCGCTATGGGATCTATGGATGAAAATGGCCCAAAAATTGTTCCATGATTTACCGAAAAATGGTGGAGATGTTCCATGGATTTCACCATTGGATTTCAGCATAAAACAAAAAGCGGATAGCCGGATAGCCTAAAGTAAATTAACATATAGACCCTGAAAAGAAGCTAATTTCAATGGATACGAATCTTCCAAAGCCCTATTTGGCAACGTCCATGTTGGAGGTATGGTAAAGAAGTGGTTACACTCTGGTAATCTCACCCTTTCATGCGTAATTTCCACATGTTCGACTACCAAAGGTCGACTCCACAGCAGGGTCCCGGTGGGAAGGGAACCTGAACCTGGAAGATATGATATATGGACAAGTGGCCAGTGACAGCGATACCAACAATATCATACCATATATCATATATCATCTAGCATGTATCATATATATATACATCGTAATTATCTGAATTAAAACACCTTACTTACGTGATAATTGCTTCTATATGCATACACATTGTGTCTATATGCGCACAGAGGCTCATGGACATAGACATGGTTTTCCAAATTGAAAACCTCGGTCAGGTCGCAAGTCGAGCCACAGGGCAAAGGCACACCCTTGTGGCCTGCCCATGAGGCCGTCAAAGCACAAAAATACCCCGCTTTCTCCGGGATTTGCTTCCAACCTTGATTTCGAAGGATTGCAGCTTTACATGAAGCATCATGAAGAATTCCCGGCATTTTTTCAATCTGGGATTGCCAAAAACGACCACCAACTGTCCCTACTGACACTGGCGCCTGATGTATTTTGCCACTTTTGCAGCTTCGGGGAGTTCAAGTCGTACCTCTGTTCAGCAGCTGTTACCCACGAAACACAGCTGGGTCCCATCATTGGTTTGTGGATATTTGGAACCTAGTTTATATACCCCACGGCAATCAAACGTGGCAACGGAATATCAACTATTCATAGATGATTTTCTCATTTAAACCTCCATCATTAGGGATTTTCCATTGCCATATTTGATTACCGGAGGACACGATCGGTGATGAGTAAAACGGCAGGTTCGTCGAGGTGGCTGAGGGGAGAAAACTCGAACAAAGCCTTGGGATTCTAGGGCATCCCGGAATTCCAGGCAAATGCATATCCCATGACGGATCCAAACGGTGCTGGTATATTAATGCTAACATCAAGGGTTTTTTTGTTGATGGTAAATATGTTACCATATATAGCAGCACCGTTAGGATCCCCTATGGGGATCTGGCTGGGGATCCATCATGATCTGTCAACATCAATTCCATGGCAAGATCTGAAAACACATCCGTTTGGACAACGAATATCATTCCCAAAAACCGATTGTCCAGAAACCAATCAGTGGGTCGTACTGTTACTGAGATACCCCTTGTATATTACATTGGGATTTCTTGGCTAGACCCCAACTTCCATAGTTCAAGGCAAACACAATTTGACGTGCAGCATATTGGTTCAAACCCAGGCGCGGTTCCCGCGCCATTGGGCCCCTGCAAACTTCGCCGCAGATTGCTAATCATCCCGATGCCGAAACGAAGCCAAGTCATCCATGTGGCGATGTCTGAAAATAGGCCCCCATGGGTCCAATGGGCCTATGAATCCATAAATGTATCATTGTATATGATCAAAACCCATGACAATATAAATGATCATGTATACACAAGCTGATTACTACAGATGAGCTCCATAACTGTGGGAATTGCATTGATTTATTATAAATGACCTCCGAAAAGTAGATTCATCTGGCAACTGGATGACCATATTGTTGTTACATGTCTATATGGAGCTTTCCTGAAGTAGTACCCCCAGTCATCATCCAGCTATTTCTTTGGGATTTTCTATGAAATAAACCATCCAGCATCATCCAGGGGTACCCCCATGACTATGGAAACCCCATATCTCTACAAATCCACTATGAGTTGCCAACAGACATCGATGCTCAGCCAAGCCACAGCCGATCCCAGGTGTCCTGAAGCTGAAATTTGGGGCTTCAAATATTGATTTAAACCAATGTACCAATAAAACACCAGAAAAATTGTCATTTTGTCTACCAGATTGGATTCTATTCCAGAAACATCCAGAAACTATGCTTTTTCTCTGGGTGTCTTGGATTTCTTCAAGGTTGCCTAAGTTTGGAGAGCAATCAATGTCCCTGCGTACATCAATCATTGGCCTGGTAAGACTGATAAGCTCAAAGGCTGCGAAACTGTCCACCTAGCCATGGATGGAAGGTTGACGTGATACTTTCACCCCCTGTTACCCATCCCAATCATAGGTAGTATGGAAAGGCAATCTTAGATACCTTGCAAACAAACCCAGCTTTTAGCTGCAATTCGTGTAAAATATTCTCATGGCCAAAAACATCAAAGTCAAGCTACTCAACCACGGCTGAACCAGTATAGTAACCTCCAAAAAGATAGAAAAGTATAATTTATCACAAAAATTTTAGCTTCGGTAATATGACGTTTCTATCTTTTTTGGGGGGTGCCTTAAAGGTACCAACCTACCAGCCCGCCTGGAACCCGCCAGTACCTCGGTTGTGGTTGTGTTGCTGTGGTAGGTGAAACCTCCTGGAAATCCAGCTGGCAAAGAAAGAACATTTCTTAACGATCATTCTCCCATCTATAGCCCATATGCTCCATGTATGGTATATTTACCCAGATTTTGAGGGCACATGTTGGTAAATATACCATACATGGGAAAAAAATGGAAAAATGGTGGTTTCAGGGCGTATATGTTTGTATGTTGCTTGTTATGATTTTATATTGGGGTTCAATGTTTCATCTTCGCCTTTGATGTTTTTTCAGGTGGGGTTTTGGGGGTAATTTTGTTGCTAAAGTGATGTGTCAATGTTTGGATTGAATGGGGGTAGGATTTGTTTAGGCTGT
>Ga0126342_10000997_pt1 | contig 36826 bp, 28 predicted proteins | sample Cyp1metagenome_FD_92528 | JGI IMG/M metagenome (GOLD analysis project Ga0126342, IMG submission 92528) | Coral microbial communities from Lord Howe Island, Old Settlement Bay, Australia - Cyphastrea 1 metagenome | ecosystem: Host-associated > Invertebrates > Cnidaria > Coral ... | reverse complement strand
TTTCCTACCTTTTCGCGCATCTGCATCTTCTTTCTTCTGATCTTTTCTCTTCTGACTCTTCTCACCTCTGCTTTTCAACTGTCCATATTGTCGGAAGTTTCACTTCTAAACTTCCTTCGACTAGGTCTCAGCATTCCATATATTAGCTATACATAGCTATACATAGCTATACATGGCTCCCTTTTCACTGCTTTAGTTTCCCAGTAATCTTCAAGCTGCGGATGGAAGCGGCCCATCTTGACAGGAATTCTTTGAGCTGCGGGATTCAAACCAAGTGGTGCAAGAACCCAGTTGTACCTGAGCACCAAACCGAGGGCTGTGGGCAATCCTTTGTTTTGCTCGGTGCTCATAGGGCCTTTTACAATGGGAAAATAGACTCACCAGGTATCAACTTTCGAAGGGTATCAAGGATTGGCCTTGATGGCCACATGATATCGATGGGGATATTCCAGATGTAGAACTAGGATGAACTAGGCAAAACACGACAGGTGAATAGGGATTTGGCCAATAGAACTCAAAAATTCAAATATCATGGTCATATAGTAACCCAAACCCACAAACCTTTCCCTATTTCAGTTTATAAAGGTCTTCCACACTAGAAAGTTTTAAAAAAAAACATTGATATATGTTCAATGCAACCGTAATGCAACCATTTTCGTTTGTTGGTGCTGATTTGGCCAGATTACTTCAAAAACTCTTTTATTTCCCCATATTGAAATCCCTGAAACTTAGGTGAAGTATTGGACCTCTGAAAAAATGGGCCGATGGGATTTCTGGGGGAATCACTAACCGTTAGCCTCTCAACTTGGTGTTTAATATTTTGTATACCCCTATGTTTATGATTAAAAACGACCCCCGAATGGTTGATTACTGACAGGTGATTTAACCAACCCCATAGAAGGGTCACCCCATTGGTGAATGACCCTGGTTAGATCCCCAGCCCATTCAGTGGGCCCATCGGTTGTAACAGGTTGTAACGATGGTGAACAGCTTACTACGGGATGCCAAGGCTGGAGAGATGGCCTGTGCCAACTGCCTTTGAACACGCCTTGGCTGCTACCCTTGGCAGATCCAACAGTGCATGGTGCGGCGACCATAGATGGGCGATGGGCATCTCCGCATTCCTCGGGATTACCCTTTGGGTTGTTTGGGTTGTTGGAAAATGGCCCCATTTAGAGATGATAAAAATGATGATTTACCGAACTTAAAAATGCTGAGTTTCCTTTTCGCAACGTGAAATCACCAGAGGGTAACTAGTCCGCCGATTGTTAGGAATCGATGCTGGGATGACCAGAAGCCATGATTGCCGTAGCAGAGAAATTTTTTTCTGTTCATCCCTATGTTTGCAGGCGGCTTCTGCCTGCACGGCTATGTGGCCGCCTTGAGCTGCCTCTTACACCACCTACACGGACGCATTGGTGGCGACTGGGATTGGAGGGTCAGGGCACCATTTTGGGGTAGTATATTCTTGTGGCATTTTTGGTGGGATATATAGGGAAAAAATGAGATGTGATATACTGCGGAGATATCGGGTATCTTTTATGATTTTTATGGGTCTATAGTTGGTCTAGATTGACTGGGTGTATCTATCTAACCACATCTAACCACTAATATGGGTGATATGGGTTTTGGTGTTTGAAAATCTTGGAGATGCAGCCATCCATGGCGGCCATGGTATGTTTCTGCCTTAACGTTAAGGCCTCGGAAGGCCGTACGCACACGCGGAGGCTTGACTCGTTGCATGTCAAGTAGCTGTCTTTGATCAGACATATTCATTCTTAGACTGGTGGACAGAGGCACATGTCCATGGGGCTGTAAACCAGCTTATAGCTGGGGGCGCCCATCTTCCGCGTTGTATTTTTCACCTCCCTAGTGCTGGAAACAGGAGGTTGGTGGGATGACATCCCAGTGAGTGTAGAAACTCACCGAGAAATGTGAACATCATTATTCTGAGTCATATTCTACATTACTGGCCATGTATCCCACTCTAAAAATAGCCCCCCAAAAAAAAAAAACACAGTCAGTTTCTGCCCTAAATGGCCATATATATATATATAGGGTATGCACTATTTTCAAGCAAACTAAAAGTCGCTTATTGGTCTACATCCAAATTATCTCCCCAGTAGATCGCACTTGTATCCCCAATCTCAGCATATTACATCCCCAATACCACCAGTGGATGCGAATTATACACCCAGCATATCACCATTTTTGTATATTTTTGTTGGATCAACCCCAGGACTCACCATTTACCATCCGGTTTCTTCGAATCAGTTGCCGAGGTGAGAACGAGAAGGCGCTCACCGCCCGGATGCAAAATGCCTTGGGTCCCGAACGTTCCTTGCTGCCATGGTCGGAGATGTTACATTCATTTTTGATAATTATAGATTCGGTTGAGATGATACAAAGATGGATATAGATGGATATAGAGGACATGATGGGGATAGAATGGGGAAACAGTTCACTTTTTCTGATGCGCATGATGATCCCGAGTGACTCATAGTTTTCAGGAGCACCAACCCGACAGGATTGAGTTGTAACATGTCCTGTGTGTCATGGTTCAAAGTCTGAGTTTTAAAGAAACCACAAGCACAATCATCGGACCCGATGCTAGTTTTGCACGGGGACATGGCCTAGGCAATTCTCAAGTCATCCCAACAAAACTGTGGTTTTCGAATGGCCCATGAACCTTTGTTTAACCAGCGGTGAACGTGATCATCCAACAATGGCCCAAGCCTACCCTGAGATCGACCAAGAGCACCAGTTAACCTCGTTGATTGATGAATATATGGGTTTTTACTGTCCAATCTATTGAGGATTGCCACAATCCATGAATTGGGAAATCCTGATAGCCAACTGGTAGGGACAACAGAGAGTTTTGTACAAACACTTGTGGAGACGGGTTCCACATTGTTCTTTTTCGAATCTTTTTTTGTGACTCGTTTGAAATCTTCGGTAGATCCAAGATTCATTGAACGTTTCCGTTACCAAAGCCATGATTTTTCTGCTCCAGGATCACTGGAACTGCTGCTGGAAAGTTCTCCATGGAATTTGCATCTCAGCTCCGCTAACGAAAAATGGAGGCAGCAGTAGACCCAAAAAATGGGATGGAACTGATGGAACTTGTAGATGGTTGACCTGTTGGGAGCTTCTCGACTTTGACGCACTTGTCATCCAGTTGTTGCCACATCGAAATAGCCATGGACCAATGGACCAATGGACCAACTCAATCCCACTATTTGTTTATCCATGTTTATCCCCCTATTTTGGAGACCCCAAAAGAATTGAGCTGTTGGGTTTCATTTGATATCCAACAGGTCGGGGAAGAGATTAATCGTCCATTGATATCCCCATTGACTTTCCCTATTTTCGCATCAAATCATCGCCTTCAATTTTGTTTGGTGGGATGATTCGCCAGCTTTCCAAAAAAAGCTATCACCATATCTGATTCTATCCTTTGACCCACCAAGGTTTGTTGGTCACTGAACTGTCACGTATTGTAACTCATGTATTCAATGGCTATTGCCCAACTTTTTCATATATCAGACATATATATATATATACATGTATTTATTAATAGATATATGCATATAGATAGATACATATAGATAGATATGTATGTATATATATATATGTATAGTTATGTGTGTATAATATATACATAATCTACATCGATATCATCCGATCTGCGACCTTTTTCGGCCCTGGTGACCGCGAGGTCCTCACGGCAGCTGGGCCTGGCGGCGGAGCCTCCGCCGGTGCCAGCGATCGACTTCACGCCATGGGCCTGGCGGCCGCTGCCGATGAAGGCGGCCGGAGCCAACCATGAAAAATGGTGGTTTAATGGTGGTTATACCATCAAAAATGGTGGTTTAATGCAGGGTATGCCATGAAAAATGGTGGTTTAATGTTGATAGATGGTAAACATCCCATTATTTATAGGGTTTCAACCATCCTCTATGGGGAATATACCCTCTGGTTATGGGAAATGTTGGGTCTATGGGGTATATACCCTCTGGTTATTTAACATAGCCATGGTATAGATGGCCCATAGAAATAGATGGTTTACCTATTAATAGCATGGTGATTTTCCATGGCTATGTTAAATAACCAGATGGTAATTGGTATATAACCACCAGTCAATAGTTAGGAAATCCAATCATTGATTTAGAAAAAAAATGGGAAACTATGGTTTTGAATCAAGAATAATGGGATATAATGGGAAATACTGGATACACGAGCTGGTAATCCCATCCTTTTAATAATTTGGGAAACCCAATGCCATAAACCTACCTCTCAGGCATGGTTGGAATCCCACCCATTTGTGATGTTGAGAATGGTCTGTTGTTGGGTGTACCACATTCGACTGGTGGATTTGGGATCAATTTCACTCCGCTGCTTCCAGCACTACAGATAATCCATCAATATTTCTTATATTAGGCAATTATAGTTATAATATAGTGTGATGCTAATATAATAATTCGGATTAGTTCAACCATCAATAATCAGCATGGTTAAACAGATAATCTATCAATAATAATGGTTCCATTGTCCAAACATATTATATGTATACGTATATATATACATATCAATAAGTGGTTTGAATATTAATATAACATCAGAAATACATCAAATATACTGGGGAATTAAGCTGATAAAATGGGAACTTATTCATCCAAGATATCCAAGCTGGGTAGAAATGGCTCAGATCAACAATAGTTATATTCGGCAACTATAGTCATACTAACAGTAGCTAAAGATGCGGAGCTGTCTGACCGGCTCATTTAACTGGATGAAATGGAGGTCTAAGCGGAGAAAACCGGCATTTATCAATCTAAAATGAGGACTTGGTTGATTGTTAGAATGACAATGGAGCCATCATTTGATATTACCGTATAGTTACAACAGTCGTATAGAAGATATGATCATAGCGTACAATAGTATAATAGTACATTGTTGATAGGTTTGCAATGGTTCATATCTTCCATAATACTATTATATAGATGGGTTAGGGTACCATTGTAAATGCTATATTTGTGTCTGTGTGTGCGTGTCCATTTGTTAATACGCTGATTAATTTACCCACAAAAGATTGGCTTGAACCACCAAAAACGGGTTTGAAACCACCATAAATGATGGGTGATTGGTTACTATAGCGGGTTATACTACCTGGTTCAGTGAGGATAATGTGGTTGGTTGTGAAATCCTGCACCAGTTGGTAACTATTGGTAACAATTGGGATTCCGTCATGAAACACTGTCAATAATGTGATGAAGCACGGGATGTGTACCACCAATTGGTGCAGGATTTTGCGTTGCCATCCACAGGATTGCCCTCTCTATGGAGGCACAGAAATGTTGTCATGAAAATGTCATGGGGAGTCTGGGGAGTTTAGGGATTCACCAAGAGATGGGACAAAAATGGGGAAGGAAACATGCATAGCCTGGCAGTGGGGTCTCGACGGTACCCATGCCGTTCACATCCGGATCCGAAGTGGTGGCAGTGCGCGGCAGAGCTCCAGAACTTCGAAAACTGGACGTGTAGGCGCTTCAGGTGGCTCATAAAACCAGGCAAGAAAGGGGGACTGTCCCATTGCCATGCTAGAGGGCCCTGGAGATCGCTCCAACGCGCCAAGGAGCGTGGGTTCCCATCGTCAGTCAGCAAGATTTCAATTCCTGGTACTTTTCCCGGGACTTGAAGCTGGACAGGCTGATGAAATAATTCCAGTGTTCCAGTACACAAATGATTGAAATACCCATGGGTGGTTGAGCTTTCATTTCTCGGCAGGACTCTAGTGGCGCTGACCAGGCCTGGCGGGCGTAGCGGGCCAGTAAAAACCACTCCACATAAACCATGGGTTTTTGCTGGTAGACTGGACTTCAAATGCTGGGTTCTCCACATCTATGTTAGTTCATAGAGGGTAACCCAAATTGCCACTGGACTAAGCCTACTGAACCAACTGAAGTGAACTGTAGATGCTTTTTTTTAAGGGAATCCTCCCCAAGTGCATGGTTTAAATTTCTCCAGTTGGCTTCGCTGATGACTTTTCCCTTGAGGGGATGAACATCCATAGCTGGGCTCTTCATCCCATGTGTCCAGGGAAGCACCGGCGGTATATACTGAGGAGGACGAGTTCCATTCCCTTAGGGCGGGGTTGAAAATGTCTGGGATCACCACTAAACTCACTGAACAGCCTGACACTTGAGATTCTGCTGTCACCATCAGGATGAAGAATCACCTCATGACCCCGTTTAATGTAATTATAAATTATAGATGTGCTGTTAATGTTCCTTTTTCTGTCGCTTAAAATCCCTATATGCCTTAATTACGGCAAACAACATGTCAAACGATGGATTAGTCTCAATTTCACTCCCAAGGTCCGCAGATGAGACACTAAAACGACCCATGGCATCCCATGGCCATATCCTGCAGTGTGCCAAAGCCAAAATACGAAACCAAAAAGAACACCATTCTGATGCGTGGTTTTTTAACCATCCCGAAATAGTAATTGTTTATGGTAGCCAGGGTTTACTACATTTTTTTGGAGGGATTGGATTACTTAAAAGGATCAAAAGGTATGTCCGATTCTATCCAATTACATTCCCAGTAGTGTTGCTTCGAAACCATTGATCGTCTTTACCCAACAGTTGGTGTTTCAACACTATTCCCATTTGGTGGATAACAAACTATTGGGTAATTAAGTATTATTGGCTAATCTATTCGTAATTGTATTGTGCTGTGTTTGTTGGGGATAACACTACCAATGGTACTCAAACTTTCGGAGATAACATTACTAATTAATGGTAATTTGAACATCATTTTCAACACTATTTGGTATCAGGTTTATATTAGCTTTATCATTATTAAACACTATGACACATGATTTAAACACTATTAAACACTATTATTCAACACAATTAAACACCAAGGATGTGTTGGTTTATATCCCCATTGGTATATTAAACACTGTTATTCACATGGTTGGTTTCTAATCCCCCAAATCCCATTGGGATCGCCGTTCCAGGCGCCGTTCCGAACGGCCTCCTTGGCCATCGTCGGGCACCACGCGGGGATGTCGCTGGAGCCGGCCATGGCCATGGCCGCAATCTTGGCCGAGCTGGCGGAGGAAGAGAGGCGCCAACGCGTTGGCGTTGAGCGTTGAGAACAACATTTTCCAACTGGAAAATGACCATTGATAGTTGATTTAGCTGCTAATTCATGGTGATTTTCCATAGCATCTACTTGTAAGTCCCACTCAATCAATCTCAATCATCATTAAATCATCATTAAATCACCATTTAATGACCATTAAGTCACCATTAATCACCATTTAAATCACCATGAAGTCCCACTCAATCACCATTTTTTAGTGGTCAAAATGACCATTGAAATTGACACAAAGGAAAAGTTCCTGCCCGTTCTGGCACTTCACGCGAGGCTTTCAGTGTCCTTCTTTGGGCAGTACTATGCCTGCGAGATTCTCCAGCGGTGTGACCAGGAGCGACATGGATGTACCATGGATGTACCTGGTAAACATACACGAAAAGGCTATGGAAAATCACCATCTTTAGCAGCTAAATCAACTATCAATGGTCATTTTCCAGTTGCGAACTGTTAGTTTACCAGAGGGTATCAACAAGAAAAACCATCCCGGATAAGGGAGAATTCTGAGAGAATCGGGAATAATGTTGGAAATGATGGGATTGCGCTCAAACCATCCAACCCATAGATGTAGAAATGAGACTGGGTTAATCCCCCTAGCGCTTGGCTCATGGGGATGGTGACGGCATTCGCTTTACCACAATATATGGGGGATATAGTACCCAGCAATTGGGGATATATCCAACATAGGTGAAAATGTGGATATGATGGGGCTATAATGGTGATATAAGTGGGATATATACTCCATATATATATAAATATATATATGTATATACACATACATAATATACATATATACAATTATATATATATACATATAAACAATAATGATATGATTTTGGGCTCTGAAACTTGGGTCTACCCAGAGAAATAACAGTTTAGTTGGTAAATATGATGGCTAGCCATCAAGTTTAGAGGTACCCTATGTTCAGCCAAACCCATCCAACATGGCTAGCTACAATGTGGGGCCCCAGATCATCAAGTCAGTTTGTAAATAGGTTTACAAATGCATTTACGGTAGATATATCGAAGTAGTTTCTGGAGGTTATCAACCAACAAACATCACTGGGCATCATCACCCTATGGGAAATCCCCATTGAGGGTGATCTGACGGCACTAGATGTGGTTGATCGATTATGCGGTAAAATTCACGTCTATGCTGTGCTGGGCCACCTACTTAAGAATCTGTTTTGTGGTCTCAAATATGCCTAATTGATCTTTAAATTTCATAATCATCACAATTGATGAACATCTTTCTAGATGGAAAAAAAACAGCAGATGGGCCATGGTCCCAAAACACCACCCATTTTGTACTGGTGAAAGCCCTGGGTTTCTGGCAGGACAGCCTCCAAGATGTCTTTCGGCGATGGATGTTCGACCAGCCGCTTAGGGAGGCAATCTGATGGTGAATCACGATTACTACAGGTTACAGAAATGTTTCTTGGGACAAACTGCATATGTGTGGGCATGTTATCTTTTTTTTGTAAATTTGAATTTTCGCTGGTGAGATCCATATATTTGTCGGCTAAAATCCCATGTTGCTTATTTTTTTGGTGGGTTGCATCACCGGTTCGCCGGACCTCCATGGTTTTCCGAGAAACCCCCACCATTTTGGCCCCACGCTGCCAGGCTTTGGGACGCACACCGGTCGCGGTGTGGCCTGAGCTCAGAGAAGCGGCGCAACGAGAGCCGCAGCTGATGAAGGCCGGGGACAAAATATATGGTGGATGTGAATGTTAAATGGTGTTATATATTATGTATCTATCTATCTATCTATCTAATCTAATCTAATGTAATGTAATCTAGTCTAATCTAATCTAATCTAATCTATCTATCTTTCTATCTATCTACATGGGATTTATGTGTTATTATATCTGATTATATATGATTATAATATGATTATAATATGATTATAATATGATTATGTATCATTATATCTTATATATGATTGGCTGCATATATAATGGTGGTATTTGGCGGGAATTTGGCTGGAGTTCTATGGTTGATGTGAATAGTGAATGGGGATTTGAGTCCGAATTTCATGGAAAACTTCATCCAGCAGGAAACATGTCATGATGTCATGCCACAGGGTTTGTCTTGGGAATGGCCAGGCGAATGTGTGGATTTGCACCGGCATATGGCCTTTGTGTTCCCTGGCTGTGTTTCAGGTGGGCGAATCCTGGGCAGAAGCTGAGGAAAATGTTGTTTCAATGATAAGATGCTACTTACTGGTGCGTTTTACGCGGGGAATTTTCGGGAATGATCCATTTCATCACTAATAATAATCATCCCAGCAACCCCCAGCAACCCATCCATTCCCTACGTAAAACGCACCAGTAAGGCTAAGTTCCCAGTGAATCCATCCACACGGACCGAAATCCCAGGACAGTGGTGTCGGAGTTTTTTCCCTACGGAAATCAGACATGGTTTGCTAGAAAATCCACCATTCATAGATGATTTTCCCACTAAAACCTCCATTTATATAGGATTTTCAAGCAAGCCGTGTTTTAGGATTACCAGAGGGTACGCAAGATGCTGAGGTTGGATGCTTCAGAAGATCTCCCAACAGCATCATGGCAGCTGTAGAGCATTTCGGAGCAGCTGAGGAAAACAGGATGGCTAGTTTACCTACTGTTGTTTTTTTGCAACAAAATGCAGAAAAACGGAGATAAGGTAATGTAGTATTATGTGATGTTTCAACCCCAACTATTTCAGTTGCGTATCGGATAAACTGGCCATGCTCCTTTGACATGAAATTCTCGACCAAGGCCGGTGCTCCACTACATGGTGAACTGGTTGGTGGGAGAACATACACCGCAAGCCGCTGGGCCGAGAGCTTTTGGGGGATGTGAGCAAAAGGTGGGGATATACACTAAAAAACCTGGGTAAAGCAACTGCTGAGTTGGGTAGTTATGTTCTATTTCTTTGCCATATCTAGGGACATGCAAAAACCAGTGTCCTTCTTGCAGGGTATGTAAGCTTAGCCATATTAAAATATCTCAAATGATTTATGGTTCAAGTATGTTTTAATTGTGTTGTTCTTCCATCCTACTTGGGTTAATATATAGCCACAATGTCTCATGGGTATGTCATGCCAAATGCTGAGTAAAACCTGGAAGGCTCACGAGGTATTCTTGCGCGCGGACACCAATGGCACAAAAAGCGGGAAGATGAAGCCAGTTGGATGAGCATGGTTTACTTGGTGGCTCATCCCACTTAGTAAGTGGGTTATAACCCCAGTTATAAGTGGATTAACCCTACTTATCCCATTTATAACTGGGGTTATAACTTATAACCCACTTACTAAGTACATCCGATGGCTGATGTCGTATAGCAGCTGCAGAAACAACTGGATTGCCTAACGGCTGCGCGAAATCCATGGATTTGTGTCTCAGCAACGAATCCACCAGCAACAAATCTCGATGTCTTCGCCGCAGTGAAGTGAGGGGTTCAAGGCGCAAAGCCCCAATGATATCCTGGACTTTCCCCAGCATTCCGTTTCCCAAGTTATCCCAATGCGATCCAGTCATGGGAGCCTTCCCCTAGCTGTGGATGATTCTGAATTTATAGGAACATGACTGCCATATTTTGGGGGCACACCATGCTCAGACCGTCCAATTTTCTCCCAGAAATCGTCACGGTTGCTGGTTGACCACCGCCTACCACTTACTGTCGCTGGTCAGTGGGGACTTACTAACTACACTTAAACTGACTTTCAGATTTTTCGGAGGGGTAGGTATACCACCAACCAGGCTATATATTAACCATTTATTAACCATCATTAACCACCATTAACCATTAGTAATCTGGGCTACATCATTTCTTCATCAACCCCCGATGGTTGCTGGTGAAATCCTGGGGTTTGATATCACCATTTTCTGGTTGCTAAAAACATGAGGGTATATTATAACTATACATGTACACATATCTATATATATATATGTATACATATATCTATATATACATATATACATATGTACATGTATATATATAAGGTTTGGGTTGGTTACAACCACAATAAAAGACAACCATGACGCGTTTGATCCGCCTAAAACCGCGCCCAAGGAGTGGCACGTCTCTCTGATGGCCGAAGCTGCACGGATCGGTGCCGATGCTCGGGATCCGCAGCAGTGGTTAGCCTCTGGTTAATTGGATGTACCCTTTGGGAAATGTCAGGTTTATCCATTTTAATGGGATTTTAATGGTATGTTAATGGGATATTTCTGGTAAACATACAAAAAGCTATTGAAAATGGCCATAGAAATAGTGGATTTACCTATCAAAGATGGTGATTTTCCATAGCAAACTGTTAGTGTACCAGAGGGTAATAATGGTGAATGATGGTGGTTAATGGTGATTAATAGTGGTTAATGATGATCAATGATGATTAATGGTGGTTTATGATGATTTGTTTCTAGGCTTAATGGTGGTTAATCATCATTTTTAACACCCAATGGATCAATGGCGATTAATGGTGGCTAATGATGATCAGTGGTGATTAGTGGTGATTAATAGTGATTAATGGTGACTAATGGTGATGAATGATGATTCGTTTCTAGGCTTTGAACCATTATTCTCTAGGATTATTGATCATATTTAAGCATCATTTCTACTGGTTAAAACTCTCAACCATCAAAATTATAGGAATATGTTTGATATAATAATTGCAATAACTGATAAATGATAGGTTGGTTGATCATTCGTTCGCGGGTTATACACCCCAGTATATTCGGAACTTTCACAATCCACTGTGGGAAATCTTCTCAACCAGCGAAACACAGAAGTTTAAGCAGGAAAAACGGAGATTTACCCAATGTACACAGAGATTTCAAAAAGGGGATCCAAAGTAGACTCCAAAAATTGACTATTTGTTTCTGAACCACAGATGCGTGCCAAACATGACGACCTGTTTGTATGATGCTGGGGCCTTTCCCATGCGATCCCCACTTCGTTGTTGCAGAGGTGATAGTGACAGCTTTGTTGCAATGCAAGGCCAGTCAGTCCATCTTGGGCTCCACATCCCTATATTGTTGAATAATATTTGTTCTTGTTGGTTAACGTTACATCAGAAAACTCCATGAAATGAGAGGCCCAAGCAGCATCCTATCCATTCGAGTTTTCCTCAGCAAGTTCACCAAAAATGCCAAGGAATCTTTCAATGGAGGAGCGCATCATTTCTGCACCACAGCATGGGCCAGGCTGTCCATTGACATTTCCTACTTGATCGGTCTGAAGGTGCACCGAAGCGAAGCGAAGCGAAAAAAACTCCGATCATCCCCCGAAGCTTCGGTGAACTTTCCACAGTTTGGTTGGCCTGTTGATTTTATTCTTCTTATCCCCCCCATCACATCAAATTCCTCCTAGTGTTGTTGCGTCATCTGGATTTACGGTGCATTAATCGAACTAGTTGGATGGCGTATCATTCAATGCTTACTAACCATCCTTTATCAATCATATATCTCCCTTTTCAATGGTGAAAACCACATGAAACCCACATATATTGTTTAATCCCACTATAAATCACAACATATGAGAACTAATGATAACCATATAAAAGCCCAGTGAAAGTATATAAAAGCCATGTAAAACCGACCATAACCATCCCATCCCCTCCAGGTGCCTCACGTCTCTGCCATCGCCTGGCACACAGCGCTGCACGCCGGGCCGTCGCTGCGCTGGCGCAGCAAGGCCTCGAAGGCCTCGAAGGCCTTCGTGCCACGCAACGTTTTGATGCGACGAGTGCAAGGCGGGGATGGGGATGGGGATGCCATGGGATGATACAAAAAATGGGATGTCATGATTATAATGTATATGATAGATTATGATAGTATATACTACATATATATATATATCATGGGACAATAATGGAGAATATGATCATAATGGCATATGATGCTGATATGATGGGGATTTATTTCTAATCCTGATCTTGGGGTCCTACGAGCTCTCATCCGATGGTGAGGAAAAGCATATTCCTCTTTCCAACTGGCTTTGTTATGGGTATACCCCATTTTCAAACATAAAGTGATGATGGATCAAACTGACCAAACCTCATGAAACGTCATTTTTGGGGCATCAAAGAACAGTATGTTGTCCATCGTACGGTACTGGAGTTTTGGATCCCCGGTTCTCGAAAGCTGCCATTTTTGGAGGTAAATTATCCCACAGGGAATGATGGCATAGGCAATTTGCGATGGGTAATTCTGATGATGGGAAAGAGCAGCTCACATCGAAGATTTCAATATTTCGACATCCTGGTTTGGACTTGCTGCCTCAAATTTTGGGACACATGGACTTGATACTTGTGCTTCGCAGCACCCTAAAACATCAAAGGCGAACGTGAAAGACATTTCAGAAAGCTGAGATCACCTGAATTGAACGGTAATTATCTGTTATTTGGAAAATCTTTTGCGCCCATGTGAGCCATCATGGTTCTTAAATCCTAACTTTTCAAGGTGATAAAGACTAAACTCCATTTTTGATGGTGAATTCCGTTTAGCAACTGATGTTTGTGGGCTGTTTCTTTGCTGCCATCCTATCACAAGGCCAAGTCTTTGCGTCGATGTTGGGCCACTTCAATGCACTGCCCTGGGTGCAGCCCGTTGAAGTGGAGGCCTGGCTACGGCTGGAAGATGGGGGTTGGGATATCAATGGATGATGGGGATACATAGGGATACTGTATATTAAGTTGCATAATAATTGATTTACCCTCTGGTAAACGAACATAACTATGGAAAATCACCATTTTCAATGGGAAAATCCACTATTAATGGCCATTTTCAATAGCTATGTTAAATTACCAGAGGGTTAAAAAAAAAAGGCAAGGATGGCGAATTTCTCTGGAGTCTTTTTTCAGAACCGTTTTGGAAATTCGTTTTGGATTCCGATTTCGATTCCTGCTTCTTTGCTCCCCTTTGCTTTTCCGCTTCTCTGCTTCCTTGATGTTCTGCTTCTCTGCTTTTCTCGCCCACTTTGTTTTTTCTCTTCTGTTCTGTTTCTCTGCTTTTCTGCTTGTCCTGTTTTTGCTGAAAATCAGCCAAATTTCGAAGATGCCCCATTTTTCTGAAAGCGATGCTGTCGCCAGGTTTGGCAGGGCGGCTTCGATAGCATCAACCGCGACGCGGGCGATCCCTGGCGAGGAGAGGCGGCACCGTGTGAGAAGGTTTTCCCCCTGTGACAATGTTAGCCAGCAAAAATGGTGGCTTAACATGGTGAAAACCATGGAAAAATGGTAGTTGAACTATGAAAAACTGTGGGTGCCAAGAATGATACGTCATCAAGCAAAAGTTGCGATTCCGCAGTCGCAAATGATGGTTTTATATGCATGTTTAAAATGTGAAATGGAGATATACCTAGCCAATGTAATATCAGGTCACCCACCCGTATGGGACCTTCAGAACGAAGAGACCCAGCAAAGCCAAGGTCTCCAGAAGAGAATTGAATAGTGCAGGGATGGGATTTGTGATTAGTCACATGTTCGGATGCGGTTTACTGGGCAAGTCTTTGTTGGTTTGTCCTTTGCGATACAGGGGAAGCTAGACTAGCCACTTCAAGATAAGTTGTTTTGGAGCGTACCTCAGATGAGCCATGTTTCAAGCACTGAGATGATTCTGGTATTGTAAATGACCATTAACATCCATTAATCCATGTTTGAACATCGTGTGATCCCATGTCCTGAGATCCCCATGACATGACCAGGTCCAGGGGAAGATTTGGTGGAGCGACGCAGTGGAGCCCAGGGCGGAACGGGTTTTGTTTTTCTTTTTTGATGCCTGTTATGAAAATAGGTAATCCAAATGATCCCTATTTATAAATCTGGGTAAATCACTATAATCATAGTTAGTAGGAATCAGCCCCTTTTATGGCCCAACAATTCAGGTTAGTGGAATATTCTAATTTACCCAGATAAATCTATTGATATGATATCCATAGATTTTTGGGGCGGATGTTCATGCCCACAAAAATTGGAATGATGGAGAATCAAACGTGGCTGGGAAGTCACTGAGCACAATAGGCATTTCCATGGGGAAATATCGAACTAAATGAAGATATGAAGGAATTTGCAGCAACACATGTTCGAGTACGAGAGGGTAACCCACGATCTGTAGAACCATGAACTAGCAATGGGCATGTAATCCGCCAAAGTGGAGTGAAAATTGTATATATTCAATCAACAATGGGGGATATATGACTCATGATTGGTGAGAAGGATTGGCCCCCGAGTTATGAATGGGACAAACCTGACGACAACTTGTAATACCGGGTTCTAGGAAAGTTTCTTGACGAATCTATGAGCCCACAATTTCGGAACATCAACAGCAGTGCAAGCAACTTTCTGGTCAGCTAATGCTACACTGCGAGGGTGGATAGAACCAGGTACAAGGATCACTACTTAGTCACTACTTGCAGTCCGGTGTTTACGGACATCCAGTTATGGCATTATGGCATTGCATCCAAAGAATGGTCAAGTTGTACCTACCATTGGTTTCTGGAACGGAGCTCCAGCAGGATTGGCTTAAGATCAATGGGCCCCAAGGGCGAAGGTTCGACACTATGCCACCCCAAAACCAATCCAGAAACTGACAGGCGCTAGCGACCAGCCCAACGTAGCTAAGATGATCACAAATTTACAGCAATTTTAGGCAATACGATTGGTTCTGATTGGGTTTTTACCACAATGGACATATTGACATATCTCTGGGATCATGGAACTATGATGGAATCTTTACCATCATTTACCACCATCACTATCTTCCCACATCCAGATCAGGAGTACATGGCCGCCGTGTACTTGGCGGGGGACATCACCTTGCTGACCTTCAATGAACTCTATGCCTTGCGGGTGCCTGCCATCAGGAGAAACCCAAAAAAATCATATGGCGATTGAAGACCTTGGGGATTACTCTCTGGTAAACTCACATAACTATGGAAAATCACCATGTTTAATGGGAAACTTCACTATACATTGCCAGAGGGTAAAACTGAGGGAAATTGGAGAAACAAAATTTTTGGAGACTCACCAAACCATGCTGTTCAGCCATGGTAGGCCAAACTATTGAGAATCGAGGAATCGAGGGATGCAGCCCAGGATTTCACGCAACGGCAAGGATACAGTTTATAGAGGTTTCCAAGATGAAAAGTGGTTTCAGGATGTTATAGATAAGGTATATATTTGGAAGAAAAAACAAACTAATTTCAAGGTTCCCATGTTTCCATCTGGGGGTTGCGATCAAGTGGCGACCCTGAAAAGCAACAAATGCAAATAATGGTCCTGTGAAGGAGACCACCTTGATTTGTTCAAAGTCAATTTACAGCATGTTTTGTAAGGAAACAAAACGGCAAGGAAAACCAATACGATGGGTGCCAAAATGATTCATGAACTATCTTTGGAACCACTTTTGGAGCCGTACCATCTATTGATAAGTAGGTGCACAAATGCCGATTCACAGTTGCATTCTATTTAGTGTTGTCACAACTGTTTCAGTTGTATGATCTTGTATTTTGGATCCTGGCAGTTCGTGGTGAAGTGTTGCATCAGTTACAACTCATAAAACCTTCCAGGTATGTTGGGGTTTTCCACTCCCAGCCACCAGGTGCCCACCCTTGTGCCGGATGTGGCATGGCAAGCCAGGAGTGATCACAAAAAATGGTCGTCCCGTTTTGGCGATTGCTTTGGGAAAAAATACTCAAAGGCAATTTGACATAGCTATATCCTATAAAATTCCTGGGATATGTATATATATATATGATGTGTATATATATATAGGCTATATGCTGTATATGGGACAATGAATGGAGTAATGACTAAGACTTTAAGAGCGTGCAAACTGGAAAATGGCCATGTTTATTAGGTAGATCATCTATAAATGGCCATGGTCCATAGCTATCTAACATATGTTACCGGAGTGTGCATACCAATTCAACGATGATTCGTTGCAAGAACGACGGATCCAAAACGTCGATCCCAAACTGCTTGGTGCTTTGGAACATGTTTTATTTTCCCCCAACCAGATTGGGGATGATGATCCAATCTGAACACCAACTAGCAAACATGTTCATAATGTGTTTTCAGGTGTCAATCAGTGTGGCTTGTCGCAATTGGAGATGAATGCTGCACCAGATGATCAGTTTTGGTTGTCATGTTCGCCCTTGATGGAATCAGATAGTTTAAGGATCGATTGATTTTTGACACTTCAACTATTTTGCATTATGAATTCACATAAGTCCCTTCGTGAAAGAATGATCTCAAACAGATGGTGTAACTCTGGTCAGTATTGAATTCTTTGCTGGAATTGATCCTAATGGCCACATGGATCAAGCACAAATTCAGGACAGCAGGTCGATCAGTTCCATCCATTTGATATGGTGTCGCTCATGAATTTTCAAAGGGATTGGTTGCAAGGACGTCGAAGCTACCGGGAACCTGGCCATCGGATCATTCTCGTTCTACGGAGTCTACGGTTCTAGTCTCCATATACCAAAGTTCTTCCCCAAACGCTGCTGCTTTGCGAGGATCATGGCAGACATGTGCCAGACGGGCATCGGATGGTTCTTCCCACACTCCCCGCTCTACCATCTGGCAGAGGGGGAAGAGATTCTCGGCTGTCGAGTGTCGAGCGACAAATCATTGAACTAAATGGACCGTGGCTTCCATGGCTGTTAAATTACCCGAGGGTACCCAGCAGCTTGTCTTCCGGTTGCAACCATAGCACTGGTTTTGATCTATAGCTGGGGATCCCAAACTGCTGGTGTTTTTCAGTTGCAGAAGAATGGTGTAGAGATTGTGCCATTTTTCGGTCGTCGTTGTCTTTGTGGCATGCGGGTCCCTGCGTGCATTTCTGTTTCTTTTCAACGGGGCCAGAATTATAGAATTCTGGTTGGTGGTGAAGTTTTTTTTCCATTCAGTTGGGGAATAATAACCCCGGCTGACTATCATATTTTTCAGAGGGGTAGGCTCAAGCACCAACCAGTAGATTATTAACCATCATTAACCATATAATAACCATTAATATGAACCATATATTAACAGTATCTGACCAACCAATGGTAGGTTTCAACCACCAACGAACGAGGACTTTCGCCTTCAGCCCCTGGGGGTGCGACTCGTTGGATCGTCTGCGCTACTGGTTGCAGACTGCCGATGCCTGGCGTTCCTTGGCGGAATGACCCAGAAACCATGGGAGAAACCCATGGAGATGATGCAAGACGCTCCTTTTTCGGTGAAAAAAAAGGGTGAATCGTGATGGAAAATGATCAAAGATTTACAGAATTGTTGCTCCAAATTTGGCTGGGCATTCTCACTATTTGGTGGTTTTCCTTTCTAATTTCCAGGCATGATGTTCTCGATTGACATTCATATTCTTACTATGAGCTGAAAAATTACATTAAATCTCAATATTTGAGGGCAAAAACATAGTGTCATGCGGTTTGTTCTTGAAATCAATATTTTGATTGTTGATTGAATTCTCGATTTCTTGGGTGAAATTCTTTGTTTCGTTGCTTCAAATGTCATTACATCCTTAAATTTTCCTTCAAATCACTTCATTGTTGGTTCAGTTCCCCATCTTTTGTTTCTGAATTTCCTTTTTATGACCTTTTGTTGATACCTCTAAGTGCCTTTTCAGTTATTTTTTTGGCTGCTTACCTCCCACCAAATCAACGAAATATTTGTTTTTGCTTCCATATTGGCAGGAAAGGATATCGCGGCCGCTGCCTGACAGACACAAGAAGGAGGGGTCAAGGCCTAGCTTCACAATTGTTCTATTTTCGAAGTCAACGAGCGCATCCTTTGAGGTTTTGGACTGCGGGGGTTGAGTAAGATATAGCCCCTTCATCGGGGCTGGCGAATAGCCCTTATCCATAAGGCCGCAAAATTCTTTGAGGGGCCTAGGTAACTAAGTGGGTAAAAACAATATCTACAACCCAGTTGGATGTTTGGGACGTTATTTGTATATAATGTCAACCCTGGATTAATAAACCATGGTTTATTAATTAGGGGGGTACTCCTCCAATAGTCATAATCCAATACTTAAATGGTACCCCCCCAATTAACCAGCCTAGGGGTTTATTAATCCAGGGTTGACATTATATATATATATATATGTAATTTGTTCATTGTTCTGCATTGTAACTATAAGCCAGGTATCTCCATATACATTATCTACAAGCCAGCTATATCTATACCCTAGTAATCTATCCCAGACATTAATAGTCTGATTAGAGGGATATATCTCCCAGTACTATAAATCAATCCCATCTCCCTAATATTAAACACCCCCTAGAAACCATGCTTTAGTAGGGATTTGCACATACTTGTGATTTACGTGGTGTTTACTATTAGGGGGATAGGATTAGTATATGGAGATGTCCTAAAATCTAGTTATGATCCATTTATAGATTGGATTTTCCATTAAAAAAAAAAACATCTATTTTTGGGTGTCCCCATGACTACGGAAACCCCCATGTTTGGTGGATACCATGGCAATATGATGGGATACCAATCATCTATAGATCTAGGATTTGATGATGGATTTAATGGCTTTTAATCCTATGATATCAATGCCATATTTGATGGGTTTTTTCCATGGCTTTAAAATATGGATATTCCTATCGAATCGGATATTCCTATGGATATCAGATCAATGCCATATGGCGAAAACCCCATTTCAATGGGTTGATGCCAGATTTCTGGATATCTTTTGAGGAATTTCCTAGGGGGTTTTGGATGGGTTTTACCATGACTTTTGATGGATCCATATGGGCCTCTCCCATGCCATGACTGGGAGGCCATGGGGATATGGATCATCCCATGACTGAGGTTTTCCTCACGTAAGCCACGTGACTTCCTTTGTGCATCTCTACCAAAAGCTGCAAAGCTGGCTGGACTCGGATGAACCACAAAGGTCCGGTGATGCCCCGGTGTGGCTTATGGTTGATAGGTAAAGATGCTTAAGATGTGGCTTATGGTTGATAGAAATTCTTCCAGAAAAGGTCCAATTTACCACTCTGTGCTGAATAGATATTGAGAACTTCTATCTTTTATGGGAGTGCTATACTGACATGTATTTGTATGATTCACTTAAATCCATTTGTGTGTGGTTACAAAGGCGTCGTTCCACAAACGAAAAGATAGGTTTAGCCTGACTTGTCTCGCTTTGGGTTTTGTGTTTCAGAGCTTCATCCCATGCCGAAACCCACGGGATGGATTCATTGACCACATATCCATGCCTCACAAATCCTTTCACCAAATTTTCAGATCAGACACCAAGAGCAATGTCCAGTTCACGAGATTGCACTGGCTGGTGTTGTTACTTTTTTTCTACAACCAGATAATACAGCCCTTGGTTCACTGGGGATTTCCAGCTGATGTTCCCGGAACGGTCACGCCATTGGGTCAATGTGTTAAACCTCCAAGCACTGTTTCGTGTTTCTTCGATGTCGGTTTATGATAGTTTTATCACAGTTTTCTGCCAGGTTTCCCGTTTCCGGATCAAACTCAATCAGTACTCGGGTTTTCCACATACCGATTTTTTCTCCCCCATCCAAACGGGTTCCCAAAGATAGGAAGCCTATAGGAGAGGCGTGTTGTTTTGAAGCATGGATGGCAGAGCAAACCCGCTGATGCACCGAAAGGTGGCTGAGTCTCTCTCTCGCTCTCTCTGTGTCTATCTATCTATCTATCTATCTATCTATCTACCTATCTACCTATCTACCTATCTACCTATCTACCTATCTACCTATCTACCTACCTACCTACCTATCTATCTATCTATCTATCTATCTATCTATCTATCTACCTATCAGATGGCTCCGCACACGCCGCTTTGGCAAGGCTACTTTTCGACCCGCCAGAGCCACAAAACATTAGAAAAACACAGCGTTTCGCAACTTTTCTACCTTTTCGTGCACTTTGATCTTTTCTCTTGCTCTCTCTCTCTCTCTCTCTCCCTCTCTTCTGACTTCTTCTCTTCTGCCTCTTTCTCTTCTCTGACTCTTCCCACCTCTGCTGCTTCATCTGTCCATATTGTCGGAACGTTGACTTCAAAACTTCCTTCAATAAATGGATAAAAAATTGGGAAGTTGAAAGTTGAGGTACCCCATTTTCAGACAAGCTCTTATCAGAGATTTTGATCTCCAGATGGATTGAGTCGATATACACGATTCGTTGAAACGACCTTTTGGGCATTCAAGAGTCTATCATTCATGCCCATTCACCCACTAAAAGTTCAACTCAGTTCGCGTTTTTTTGACCTTCACCTTAGCGTTTCGGTGATCACCGCATCTGGATAGCTTCGAGAGGCTGAGTGATGCGATGGCAAAGTACCATCTGGAGATCTCTACCAGGAGGGAGGATGCGATGTCGGAGCTCATATCAACTGGCCCATCCAGTGTTTATAAAATGGGATATAGACGCTATAATAGTAGATATTTTGTATGCGATGTGGAGGCGTGCTGGCGATATAACCAACAATGTACTGCTAGGAAGTACCAATGGGCAGTTTTTGTATTGAACCATCCATGTTGCTGTGGAAAATTCGACCCATACGCATATGTGCCATATGATGCTTAAGACTGGGAAAATTATGATGTCTCATGATGGCTTAATTTGAAGAATGCAAGCCTGGGATAGTTCATTTAGATGGTTTGTATGTTAAGAAGGTTATCATAGCACACCCTTCTAGTTAAAGGGTCTAATTGGGTAGGGGCCTAAGGGCCCCTCAAATGACTGGTTGAATATCCGCCCAGGATCAGGCCTGGCTGCATCTGGTTTCTCACGATGCAAATGGTTGGCGTTGAACCGCTTAGAAATGGAATGCCGAGTTCACCAGTTGTTGTCTCACTAAGTTTTTTGTAGTATGACTCCAGTTGTCACCAAAAAAATCGGCACTTGATCCAAACAAGTTATTAAGTTTCTCAAATCATCTTATTCCGCCTTTACGTACCCGTTGTTTCACAATTCTACCCTCAGATGCTGGGTCACAAGTTTTGGGATACCAATGGGTAAACCTTGGGTACTTCATCTGCCAGACATGGTGATACATACTACCCAGCCATGGTTTTGGTAATAATATGTGTATGTAATGTTATGTAATGTTATGTAATGTTATGTAATGTTATGTAATGTTATGGAATGGAATGTAATGGAATGTAATGTAATGTAATGTAATTTAATTAATGTATGTATGTATGTATGTATATATATATATATATATGCATAAAGATTGCCAATAATGTGAATAAAATAACCACTACCATGGTATCGAAGATATTCAAGAACCAATCGCCCCAGCAAATATTTTAGCAACTTCACCATGCTACTGTGATAGGTCCCGGCCCCAGGAGTTTATCCTACTTCCGTTCCCTGTTGGCCGCAAAATTGCCGCAGCTTCCACTGCCCGAGGCAGTCTGCTGCAAGATGGGGAGACCAATGAAGAACCTGGGTTTAAGCCACCAAAATGCGGGTTTTATATTGTTTTTATATGTTTTTATGTGTTTTTATATGGTTTTATCCTCGGAGATGGAAAGATTGATCAAAGACAAAGCAATTTTTTCGGGATTGCCGGGATTGCCTGACAGGTTGATGGTGGTTAAGCAAAACTAGCGGTTTTCTTCTCGTGTTGTTATGTGTGACCCAAGGACCCACTTACCTCGCCTGGTTTGACTAGCTATGTCTCCAGGATGCACACATTCAACCCCGTCGTCTGGACATGATTTTTTAATGTTAGTATTCTCCATTGTTGTTTGTCCCGGTTCATTCTTTACTGCACTGATATTGTTGCTTCTATCACCATACGGATGAAAGAAATCCACCTCGGGTTGAAGCAGTTGAAACCCATCCAATTTCTTCCACTATCTTCAGGCGCCCAGCTCTCCCGGTGTGCTGGCAGCCTTGCAAATCTCCGCGGTGCATACCTTGCGAAGGCGACTGATGGGTTCGGTTCGGTTGGGGGATGCGTTGCACCGAAAAGGTGGATTTCACCATCAAAATGGGAAGAGATGGGGATTTGACCATGAAATGTTTGATTTAACAGCCAAAATTGGGAATTTAACTCTCAAGAATTGTGCTTTGACCAGCAAGAAGATGGAAATTTGGCAAATTTTTCACAGATTGGTTTGGCAAGAAACATGTGGGCCAGTGGCCCACAGAAATAGGTCAAGTTCAGCACTTGTTTGACATGGCAAGATGCAGTTTGACTGCAAGTTGAATAACAAAAAGTTAATTTGAACGAGTATACATGTATATACAGGATATGAGTGTTGGTTTCCAGCATGTTGGCCATGTATGATGCAAAGTTTCGAGATTGCCCAAAAGACATGGTTCAAACAAGTTTTGAAGACCAAAATGTGGATAGAATGTGTCAGCCGTGGTGTTTTTTTACACCAAAGATCGGCACTAGATCCACTGCGCCAGGAGTTTGAAGTTGAAATTTGGCCGGAAAAGTGAGGGCCCAAAGCGGACCTTATTCCAATTGGCAGCGACAAAGCGGGGCGGAATGGTTACCTGGTTGGATCCCGGTTGGGTTCATTGAGATGGTCATGTGTTTTGATACATGGAAAATTTCATTCTTCAGCAGCACCTCTTTTATTCAGATATTATTGGTGTGGCCACGGCCACTCCGATTTTGAAGCCGATAGTTACCAAGACAACCCTCCCTCGTTTGATCGGGTTCCACTTCACTTGGAGGCCGAAAATTTCAGGAGTGAACCATCCAAGACTAAGTTTCATCATCAACTTTACAGCACACCCCCAACCAGGTGCATCACTGCCAACGCCTGACTGAATTTCTCGGCTCAAGTTGTACAGGACATGGATGCCATCAAAACGCTCCGGGCGAAGTTTGCTCCAGCTGACGTGTTTTTTTTCATTCATGGAGCTGGGTAAGGTGAGACTTCTTCATTGGGGGATCAGTTGGAATACCATTCCCCGCACAAAAAAAATCTAGTCGGATACCCTCCAGTAGATCCCTAGATTTTCCCATTAAATGTAAGTATTGTTGAGCTAGCCATGTGAAATTTTCAGAGCTTAGCCACCAACAACGAAAAATCTTAGGGTGCTCACCATGCTAAAACCGGCATGGTGTTTCCTCTTTTTTGGCCTCAATCAAGCCCTGAAATTGAGCTTGGGACCTCAGTGTCAGATGTCACGAAAAGGGCCAGATCAAGGCTCTGGGGATGGGTTGAAACCTATGTTTTTCTATAGTTTTGTTGAGATGAACATCCACAGCCAAAACCGGCTATTCTTTTGGTGTTCACCAGACTACAGGGTTTTTGACCTCCAGTGTTATTATGGAATTCCGGTCTAGGCTACCTTTCTGGAGGAAGTGATTGGGGACTTTCTACAAGTAATCAGTTGGCATATTGATCATACATCGATTCAGTGAAGCGGATGGGATAGCCCCAAAGTTCGACTTCATCATTCCACCAGCAACTCGGCGCGAGGTCCTCCCTATAACTTTGCCGCGATCCTCCAGCCCTTCTACCAAGAGCGGAGCGCAGAGGCGCAAGTGGGTTTTTTTCATTCACCCATGAAGTTTCTTAAGACAAAGCATCAAGATTAAGACCCGAAGCAAGATTTATGGGATCAGCAAATATACATATATATATATATATATCCCATCAAGGGGGAGTTTCTCCTGAACCCGCGGTCGATTCGGAGGGTTCATCAAAAAGACCAAAGGCTTCAGACGAAAACCAGCCGACTCTTGGGAGAACGACCGTTGCGACGTCGCAGGAGTTGGCCACGGCCACCATCACCATCCGTGGCCCCTTTGATGACACCATTTTGCAGCGTCTTGGTGGAGTGGGAGTAGGTTAGGAAAGGCAAAGAACACGAGAGTGTACTGGGTTAAAAAAAAGCTATGCAGATTGGCTGTTTGAGTGTGTAGGAGTCAATTGGAGTCAATTGACGGTCCGAAAAATGAGATATTTGAACAGAATTTGAACAGAATTTGAACAGAATGATGACCCATTTTCTGGCCAGTTTTCACCATGTGCCGCTTGGAGTATGAGCTGAGTTCTGCCGCCTCTTTGGTTGGCGTTTTGTGATGGCCCATTCAATCGCCCTGCTTATCATATTTTGCTTGAGAATTGCTATTGGGAGTGTAGGATATTCCCCATTGGACCAAACCCATTCATAGCAACCTTAAAAAGTATATCAGAAAAGGTTCAATTTACAACTTAGTGGGGTATGTTACCAGATTCTACCTTGTGGGGATTGCGATATGCCCCACGAGCCATCCAGTACTGCTGGTTTAACCCCCATTTTTGTTGGTGAAATCCTAATCTTTGGTTGGCAAAATGCTCATTCTGCCCTCTTCCCCTGCAAGGTGGTGGTGCTTCAGTTGATAAACATAAACACCACTAGCCGTTGGGCTTGTAATAGATACATCGAGCTAGTTTATGATTATAACCACCATTAATCTCCATTACCGTTGGCTTATAAACCCTGTTGACTCGTTCAATATATCTATATACCTTTTCAATCCTTTTCAACCCTTTTCAACCCAGGTATTGGAGTTATAAACCAACGTAGCTAACGAACTGGGGCACCACTGATCACCAGATGCAGCGCGGGGGCACCCAGGATTTTGCAGACTTCTGCGGAGCAGACGCTGAAGGCGTTCTGCGAAGAAGGCGAGCGATGGGCTGGCTGTTGCAGGAATCATGAGCTTTGGAAACTCACAGACCAAGACTTGATTGAACGATCAAAAATTGGTTTAACTGCAAAACTGAACCAAGAACAAGATGCAGCCCACGAACCCGAATGCAGTCACGTAGAACACTTTTGTGAAACAAGTTATTTGAACAGTCTACATTTTTCCCCTGTTACCGTACGAGTGCACTGTAGACTGTGGAATGCGGAGGAGGGTGGAGTGTAAAGTGTCAAGTGTAGAGTGTAGAGTGTGGAATGTAGAGTGTAAAGTGTAGAGTGTAAAGTTTAAAGTGTAGAGTGTGGAATGTGAAGTGTGGATAGTAAAGTGTGGAGTGTAAAGTGTAAAGTGTAACGTGGGAAGTGTCATGTGTGGAGTGTAAAGTGTAGAGTCTGGAGTTTGGAGTGTGAAGTGTGGAGTGTAGAGTGTTCAGAATAAAGTGTAGAGTGAAAAGTATAGAGTGTAAAATGTGGAATGTAAAGTGCGGAGTGTAAAGTGTAAAGTGTGGAGTGTGAAGTGCAGAGTGTGGAGTGTGGAGTGTACTGTAGAATGTAGAGTGTGGAGTGTGGAGTATAGTGAAGTGTGGAGTGTAAAGTGAGGAGTGAGGAGTGTGAAGTGTAAAGTATTGAGTGTAAAGTGTGTAGTGTGGAGTGTACAGTGTAAAGTGAGGAGTGTAAAGTGTGGAGTCTGAAGTGTAAAGTGTGGAATGTAAAGTGTGGAGTGTGGAGTGTAGGGTGCAAAGTGTAAAGTGTAAAGTGTTGACTGTGGAGTGTAAAGTGTGGAGTGTAGAGTGGGGAGTGTAAAGCGTAAAGTGTGGAGTGCACAGTGTGGAGTATAAAGTGTGAAGTGTAAAGTGTGGAGTGTGAAGTGTGGAGTGTGGAGTGTAGGGTGTGGAGTGTAGAGTGTGGAGTGTACAGTGTGGAGTGTAAAGTGTAGAGTGTGGAGTGTAGAGTGTAGAGTGTAAAGTGTAGAGTGCAAAGTGTAGAGTGCAAAGTGTAGAGTGTAGAGTGTGGAGTGTGGAGTGTACAGTGTAGAGCGTGGAGTGTGGAGTGTGAAGTGTGGAGTGTAAAGTGTAAAGTGTGGAGTGTAGAGTGTGGAGTGTGAAGTGTGGAGTGTGGAGCATAGAGTGTGGAGTGTAGAGTGTGGAGAGTAAAATGTAGAGTGTGGAGTGTAAAGTGTAAAGTGTAGAGTGTAAATTGTAGAGTGTGGATGGTGGAGTGTAAAGTGTCGAGTGTGGAGTGTACAGTGTAGAGTGTGGAGCGTGAAATGTGGAGTGTAAAGTGCAAAGTGTGAAGTGTGGAGTGCAAAGTGTAGAGTGTGGAGTGTGAAGTGCGGAGTGTGGAGTGTAGAGTGTAGAGTGTGAAGTGTCAAGGGTGGAGTGTGGAGTATGAAGTGTGGAGTGTAAAGTGCAGAGTGTGGAGTGTGGAGTGTGGAGTGCAAAGTGTGGAGTGTGAAGTGCGGAGTGGGGAGTGTAGAGTGTGGAGTGTGGAGTGCAGAGTGTGAAGTGTAAAGAGTGGAGTGTGGAGTTCGAAGTGTGGAGTGTAAAGTGTGGAGTGTAAAGTGTAGAGTGTGGAGTGTGAAGTGTGGAGTGTAAAGTGTAGAGGGTGAAGTGTAAAGGGTGGAGTGTGGAGTGTAGACTGTAGAGTGTAGAGCACGCAATGCGACACGTCTGAAGTGCTGCGCCTGCCACGCAAAATGACGACAGAGGTCTCCAAAATGCTGCGCCTGCCACGAAGACTGCAACTCATCTTGTGAAAACGGCGCAAAAGTATTGCGCCGGCCACACAAAACGATTTGCGACACGTTATCAAACAGGTTTGAATGCCACGAAGTGCCATGCTTGCCACGCAAGCGACATGACAACCTGCTTGGACACCTTCGAAAAGGAGATGTTTTGCAGCTTCCCCCATAGACACGGCGAGGCCACAGGAAAACCAGAGACTCGAGACGGGACACGAGGGAGCATCAAAACGAGCATTTCGCGCGAGACTTCCTCCAATTTTGACACTTTGCAGCTCGAAAATCGACGTTTTCCTAGGAGTTTTCCTTAGAACCTCTAAATTTGCTACCTCAAAATCGATGTTTCGTGCGAGGTTTCCGTCAATTTTCATCACATCTCACAAAATGCCACGCCTGCCACGGAATTTGCACCTTGTCGCCACTTGACGCAGCACTGACATTGCGATTCGCAAAAAAACACGCAACACGACACGTCTAAAGTGCTGCGCCTGCCACGCAAAATGACGATGGACACGTCCAAAGTGCACAAAAACTGCAACTCATCTTGCGAAAATGTCGCAAAAGTATTGCGTCGACACCTTACAAAACACGTCTGAATGTCACGAAGTGCCATGCCTGCCACGCGAAACGAAGCAACACGACGTTTGAAACCTCCAAAAATGACCCCTTGCGCAGAACTTACCATAGGCACAGCCATACAGGGATCGCGCGAACGGTTGCGAACGGCTGCGAACGGTGGCGGACGGTTGCGGACGGTTGGGCAATGTCGAGCAAACATACCCTCAACCCCCAGACCCCCAGAGTGAAACGGGAACCCTTGCTACGCATTCGGGAAAAACTGGTTCTAGTATGGTTTAACGACTGCAAAGCATTGATTTAGCTGCGTAAATCAAGTGGTGGAGGATTGGCTCATGATGTTTTATCGAAGATACATGCAGGCACGACCTTGGGAAAGAAACAAAACTTGTGTACAGTGTTCCTGGGGTTTGCCATGGTGGAACAATTGGAAACTGGTGGTTTGGTGGCCCATTGTGTATAGAGTGCTTGGCTCATCCAACAGTGGGTACATTCCAACCACCCAGGAATCCCAATGTAAGTGAGTGAGAAAGCCTCATTTGTCCTCCCTTTCTTGGGACACAAATCATCCTGGAGGCCAAATCCCATCGTATCCAAATATATCACCCACGATTTTTCCCTCACATTTGCGTTTGCACGGTGCTGTCGATGTCAGGATCTGCCTTGATCTTCACAGAGTTGGAGGCAGCAGCACGAAATGGAGGATTCGTAGCGCGTGTTGCTAGTGGTGATGGGAAGGCCATGGAAATATCATGAAATATCGCTGTTTAATTGTGATTGATGGTTTGACAGTGGTCTAATAATGGTTTGATAATGGTTTGATAATGAAATAATGTGGATAATCTGTTGATGAAGTGTGGATTGTGATGCATCATTACTTTGGCACACATGATCCTTGATGGGTCATGTAGTCTACCACCTCAAGATGTGCTACCAGTCACTGACTTTTGTGGCATATGAGCGTGTCGTTGGTGATATCTCCCCATATTTCGCCCCATTGTATCCCCATGATATTCCCAGGGGAAAATGGTGTGTCCTTAATGGCCTCGAAGATTCGCTTGAATCCGCTGGTCACATCCTAATGGATAATTCCCTGGAGCCAGGTCCAGACATCTGGAGGCCAGGAATTTGGGTGGGTTTTTAGGTTTTTGATATGATTTTATGTACCCTCTGGTAAACTAACATAAGTATGGAAAATCACAATTTTCAATGGGTAAATCTACTATAAATTGCCATTTTCAATAGCTATGTAACAAATTACCAGAGGGTAGTCTAATATTTGAGTTTATCACAATCCCCAAGCAGATGGACTTTGGTATAACCCCGAAAGAATGGTGGTAAAACGGGTGATGTTTCTATTTCTTGCAGGTTGCCATAGCTGATGATCTGTTTATGGGCAGGAGCTTCCTTTGCGGCAGGAGCATGTCTTCGAAGATCAACTGGGACGCTTCATTCGACCATCTTTACCAAGATTTACAATTTCACCAACAGCTGCTGCATGTCTTTTTGATGAGGTGAACATGTGGGTTTTCCACCAAAGAGGTGTTTCAAAAATAGAGGAAGCAAACCCCACCTTTTCAGCTGGCCACAAAAGTCCATACCCACCACGTGGCCAGTCGGAAACCGAATCCTGACCCTGGAGTTCCAAATTCTTCCGAAATCCATCAACGGTGGTCTGGCGGCCCGGAAAACTGATCTGCAAGGTCTCAAGTCGTGGTGATTTTTGGGATTCCTCAAGGAGCAACAAATCCATCTCTAGGACCTGCACCTCTCAGGATCGCTCTAGGACCGCCCAGCACGGTTATGTGCCACTTTTGGTACATCAGTCATTGCCAATCATATCATCCTGCAAAGCTTGTATGTCTTTGTATGTCTTTGGGCCTCGCAACCAAACCAGAATTTGGCTCAGTTCCACACGACCTTCTAAGCTTTGAAAGGATGGGTCAATACCTCTGGGACCAGCGGGAATAAATATCCGCTGTGAAAAGGAGGGGATTCCAGGATGTTTTTCCCACGCCCTACGCAAATCCCAGGTGGCGATTGCGCTTGGTTGGGGTCCTTGGAGAGCGATGTGATGAATGGTGAAGTTGGTTACCCTCTGATTTAACAGTTATCCATGGAAAATCACCGTTCTTAAAAGGTAAATCAACTGTAAATGGGCCATATTCAAAAGCTATGTTAAATTACCAGAGGGTGGATGTCAGTTGATAGATGTCGAAAGGGTGAATTTTCGTAATTCTGCTGATACGAATACTTGCTGTTCCACTGAAAATTCGTTCTTTTTCGGGTGTATCTAAGCTCAGTCATTGATAGACCTGCAAAAGCGGAAGTTTTCAAAGGCCAGAGCCGTGAAAATGGGTTTATCCTGCCCTCCAGTACTCATTCATCCATCATCAGTGTCAGTCCACTCTGAGAACACCTTGATGGATTGGTCAGAGAAAGCGATCTGCTCAAATGATACCTTGTTTCAATTAAACAAATTACCCTCTGGTAATTTAACATAGCTATTGAAAATGGCCCGTTTATAGTTGATTTACCTATTTAAAATGGTGATTTTCCATACTTATGTTAGTTTATCAGAGGGTAAACAGCCTAGGGCACTGGCTGGCAGGGTTGGTTTGCCCAGATATGGAATGCTCCGTGGAATGCTCCGGAAATCCGGCTATCAGGATAGACCGCTTTAACCAGTAAAAATTTGAGGCGCAAATGATACCCATATCATACCCAGATCATATTGCATTCTAATCAATGATACCAATCCAACTTGTATTTGGGGCCTCGAAACCTTGTGAAACATCAAGATCCTTGATCCATACATCCCCATAGTATGATTGAATAACAAACCAACAAAAAGTTCACCCAGTGGAATAGACATGGTGAATATCATTACTACATTCGTATTGAACATACCCTCTGGTAATTTGCTTCATAACTATTGAAAATGGCTCATTAACAGTTGATTTACCTATTCCAAATGGTGATTTTCCATAGCAAACTGTTAGTTTACCAGAGGGTATCATGATCATAATCATCGGCTATTCACCTGCCAGGGAGCTGCAACAAGCCGCCGAAGGAAGAGATGCAGGTCCCTTCGATCCTTGGTCGAGATGTGGGGGCAAGGGCGATCCGAAATCTGATCTGTGGTTTTGCTGGCGATATGAACCACAAGCAAAATTGGAGTTGAGGGTTGCGAGTGACCCATGTCTATCATCTATATATTTGATGGTTTTCAAGAAAGTAGGAGGTCCATGTGGCTGATATATCCGGACAATCAGCAAACTTCTGAATCTGGTGTTTGAACAAATTGTTCATGTTATATCCCAAGTGACGTTCACACTCTTGAAGGGGATGAAATCAACAACTAGAAGGTGGGTTCTGTATACAATAAAGATTAGCCTATTCCCAATAGGAAATAGAAAATACTGAGCAAATACCTGGATTGCCTGTCTAGTTGTTGGTCAACGAAGAGAAACTGTAGGTGGAAGAACCAATAGAAGTGGGGATTTCACCAAGACAAAACTTAACATTGACCAACAATTTGGGGAGCCGCCGCACAAAAATGCGAAGAGAACCCAAATAGTGCTTGGTTTATTGAAGCTTATCCTCTGGAATCCAACCTGACGATCAAAAGTCCACCATGCTCGATCTTGATGTTTGAAAGGCATATCTCTCTCCAGACCAGCAGCTTGTAATCCGCAATCAGGCCTCTTCGGAACCTTTGACGTTGTCCCCATAGCCCCTAAGGTCGAGTGTGACGACTGCCCCGACAAGAAGCCAGTGATCCGATACTCGTCATTCCATCGCAACTGGGGCAACTGGGAGATGTTTGATGGGATGGAACATGGGACCCAAGTTGTACCTTCCTGGGAATAGGATCATCCCCATATGGAGAGCCGGAGGATATCTCCTACAGATATGCCAGCTCTGCCTGGATGTTGGACATGGAGGGTCGCCGCTGTTCAGTTTCCTCGCCTTCTTCCCCGAGCAACGACTGGCAAAGTCCGTGGCTGTACGCATTGAGATTGACATCCTTTGATGAGGGATATCCCAAACAGAATCAAAAGAGCGTACCCCAAAATTCACTGACAATAATCATCATTTTCCATCATTTTCCTCACCCCATAAGCGGCCGCAAGGACGGGCCATCTTGAACCAGCTCCAGATGTACGCATTGAGTCGCAACGTCCCAGTGGACAACTGGCGGCTCGGCTGTATGGTCTCCAGGTTCAACTCCTTGGCACTAAATTTCTGGATGTTCACTTGTTTGGAACCCATTTTCGGAGCACAGGAAAAAGTTGAAACGATTCGCCCAACTTCGTCAGCCTGATCAGCCTTCATTTGATAACTCACCGGGTCTCCCTTCATTTTTCACAACCGGATACCGGTGTCGCTCAATGGTTTGGCGAGGTACATGAAGATGTTCAGCATCTACTGCCGACGCCTGGAGGTGGTCATGCCGCCACTTGGGCGAATGAATTCGATTTCTGATCCGTTTGATTCGGTGAGTTCTTCTTTTATCCATTTTGTCAAAAAAAATTGTCGTTTTTGTTTTTGTTTTTGGCAATTTTAAGGGTGCATGCTTTGACAGGTTTATTGGTACTGTTTAGTCTTGGAGCAATATTTCATATCCAACCTACCCTCAAAAATCAACGACTTTAATCGATATCCTGGGCCATGACATTGGTTCGAAGTCGTGCCCTGAGGACCGGATTCAAGGCACCCATGACTCTGAAGGATCTGGTGAGAACTTGGAAATTCCATTGACTCGGTTGGGATGAACATTGAGAGGTAGTGGGTAGAGCATATTCGACTGGTGGGAAGTTTGAGAAGTAAAAGTCCATAAACCTCAAATTCTGGCAAAGCCTCTTGACTCCAACAATCCTATCATTAGACTGATATATCCCCAAAGAACAATGCAGCTCAAGGAAGATCACAAGAGCCGGTTCAGCACGATCAAGTCTGGTTGGCAAACCCGGATAAATGTGGAACCTTCTTGGTTTCTCCACCTTTTTCCAGGTCCAACCAACCATTGTTGCTGGTCATATCCCGCAAACTTTGTCCCCATCTTTGATTTTGTCCCATGCTGTGAATCCCCTGTTTTGGATGGTTGAGAGGCTTCCACTTTACAATATGCTTGTCAAACCTCCAACAGGTCAAGTATGGGTTCCAGCTAGTTCTGTTCATTGGTCACCATTGAAGACCATGTACCTTCGAAAGGGCCATCATCCAACGCTTGAGTCTTGCGACTTTTTTTGGGGTTGGTTCAACCAATAGTCTGTTGCTGAAATCGATGGGAGAAGCCATCACCAGAGTTTCGGCGCAGGATTACCGCTGCGAAGACTTCTTCCCCGAGGGCACCCGCTACCCCCCAGCGGACTCCGTGTCGACCAGCCTGGCGCCGGCGGTGACGGGCACCACGCGATTTGGCAGCGATAGACCCAGGTGGAACTCACCAATTTGAAGATCATTTTGCCGGAGAAACCATGGGTTTTCCACATCTATGTTAGTTTACCCCAGGGTACTTTTTCCGGCTTTGGATTGGTGCTGGAACCGAAATACAATCACACGGGGTTGGGCAGAAAGCGCCAGAATAGGAACGCTTTTGTTCGACGTGAAAATCTGTGAAAATTGTGTCCAATTCTTTGATGATTCCTCATGTGCCTTGTCGGTTGGAAATCCTGGCTCACCAACCTCGCTCCAGTTTTCAGCTCTCCGAATATCGGATCAAATATCATACTGAACTTCAGATATCTAACAAATGAATATTAAATAAGGTGGACCATGTTCATCCACCATTCACCAGATATCGACGTGACTACAGTTTCCCGCTGGTCCTCAGGACCACCAAAGACACTGGAGTTGGAAGCTCAGAGGATGTCTGAAAAGATGCTTTTCCTGTGAAAATCCAGTGGGTTTGCAGGACCCCAAGCCTGGTGCCCCTCAAAGAACGAATGCTGCCAACGGAAACTATTGGTTGCATCAGTTTCATAGCAGAAAAGACCAACGAATTTGCTGCAGTGATGTAGTTTTGATTGTACTGCAAGGGTGCACTGAGAGTTGGGATGTGCCATTTGTGAAATCATTTTGTGAAACCAGCAGAAGTGGTTCTGGCCATTCTTTGGACTCCCCAACTGAACTAATCTGTGATGTCCGGCCACCTTGCACCTTTGTAGATGCATTTACCTGGTTGGTGGTTTGAAATAGTTTCTATTTTTCTACCACATCCGGGATGATCCCTAATGACTCATTTCTTCAGATGGACACCATCTGAAACCACCAAGCAGTTACGATTCGTCTCAGGTCTCTACTGGAAATCTTTGCTCTTGGATCAGAGACGCGTGCATTTGCGCGACGGTCAGCAAGTGCTCCTGGTTGCCAGATGGCAATGGTATCGGGCATTGCGTTCAGGCGGGGTGAGGAGATTTAGCCATGGTATAATTAGTATACTTGATACAAGAAGATTTCGGCAAAATGGAACTTCCTGTTGTAAATGTTTGAGCCTAAAAACTCTTCATGTGCGCAGTTGAAACAGATTATGCTTTCCCACGGAGGCTTTGCTAGCATCAAACTCCATATCAAGCGATGCCGAGTTTGCTGGGTCAATTTTTCCGTCATCTAAGATCTCAAGAAGCCCGTGTCGTTCGCCTAGCTGACCAGGTGGCAATGTCACCCACCTATGAACAGCGATGCGAAACTTGTCACATCCTTACAGTCTCGGACAGGAGACTTTTGTCTCTTTTGCTGTATGGAATGAAGCAGATGGTTGTTCAATATCACCGATTTTCGGCCACATTCTTGGAGTTAGCTTCGGGCCACGGCCTTCAAGAGCAACCATTCACACCCATTCACTGCGGTCACAGTTGAGGCCCGACCTTACCGGAGTGTCCCTCGGATCCAGTGAAAGAATGCCCCTTGGTGCGGAGGCCCAGCACATCTGAACCAGACAATTTTTGTTGATAACAGAGGACCAAGAAACACTTTTGTGTACTTGGATGTGCAGTTTCGATAGTAAGTTGTTCATGTATGATAGTAAGTGGTATACATATATATATATATATGTATAACCCCTATAACACCCACACACAGCTGGGATATAATGTGATTATTGCCCACTGACCATGCCTAGATGCACTTCCAACTGGTTCCGTGGCCTGAGGCGCTCTCAATTTGCGCGTGCAGCCTGCTGAGTGCTGGCTGCAATTGGACAGTAGAAACTTGGCGTTGCGTGGCGCATGGGACCAATGGCAACAGCTTCATGGGTCAATTTCCCTCAATGGGGTCCAGTTGCCATGTTATGGACACATTTGGCGACAATCGGCTGGGATGAGAACCACAAGAAATCTAGCTGTGGGAACCATGTCAGTCAGCATGCCCCAGAGTGTGCCTGATGTACCGGGCATTTGGGTGGCGGATACCAGAATTTTTGTGGCATCAGTCAATGGAGGTGCTATATCATGATTCAGCCGCAGATTCTGCGATTCCAGTAAATACGGTATAGATTCGCAACAAGCAAATTGGATACGACCAAGAGTGAGATCATCATCTATTCAATCTATTCATATCAATTCACTACATTGAGAGCCCAGCATTGATACCTTTCTTGTGTGCTATGTTGTTTTTTTAACTCAAAAAATATTGGTTAACAGATTTAACAGTCACATGTATTTGACTTTGCTTGGCAATTCTGGATACACATGGATACCAATATACCCTCCAATGCTCCATGGATGCGAAAAATGACTTTCCACGGAGGACGAAGGCCGATGCTTCGGACCACCCTCCGGGCCCTCAGGCACAAAAACGGAGGGCGGTTCATCAACAAGTCATGGCTTAACCAAAAAACGTGGGTGAAACACCAATCGAGATTGGGATTTATATCAAATGTCGACATTCATGAACTATTTGCGCAATTTGGGGATGTGAAAATCTGGCTGAATTCGGACGACCTCACTGCAATTATGTGTAAATGCTGGCATAGGGAACCATCCCAAAATGACGCAACATTCAGCCAGATAAATTGCTATGACTTGATATTTTTCTAGTGATGTTCCATTGCCATGTTGGTTTTGCTGGTGAGTCATGAGATGGATATGTAGAGCATGGGGAGGAATGCCACCCAATGGTCCGAAATGCCCAGTTTTGAATTCAAAAAAAGTGCAGACCTCCGAACTCTGCGGAAAGTGCAGTGATTCAGTGATTCACAGTAGATTTTGTCCACACTGGATGATCCCATTCTCTCTCGTGAGATGGGTTGATACTGCAGTGCCACCCACCTGGCTGAGTTGATTTATATCTAAGCTAACTAGGATTTATGGTACTGTAGCTATTACTACTAGATGGCTTTATGAACCAATAAACATAACTGGGGCACACAACCCTGTCATCCGCACATCTGTCGTGGCATTGCAGGTGTTCCTTGCGCCCTGTGTGAGATCCTTAGAGACCAGTCTCCACTGGGATGAAAAATTGTTTGGAATTGGAAGGGTTGGGTCAACTATGATAAGCACTGAGGGCACTGAAACCCATGGCTGAAAACTATCAACGAACCATCATCCCCGCTCTTTGGGCTACATATGTTTTTTTTTGCAGCCTGATACTCTGAGTGCCGCGCGCGAAACTCAGCAAGGCAACGAAAGCACAATTAATCAGCGAAAGCAGGAAATGATCTGAGGACAGAGAAGGGAATATCAATGGACCGA
>Ga0126342_10000996_pt1 | contig 36842 bp, 37 predicted proteins | sample Cyp1metagenome_FD_92528 | JGI IMG/M metagenome (GOLD analysis project Ga0126342, IMG submission 92528) | Coral microbial communities from Lord Howe Island, Old Settlement Bay, Australia - Cyphastrea 1 metagenome | ecosystem: Host-associated > Invertebrates > Cnidaria > Coral ... | reverse complement strand
CTTACTCCACACCAATCCTTCACCATCTCTTTTCTCTTTCTTGCTTACCCCATGCCGTCTTTGCCTTTCTTTTGTTGCTTGTTGGAAGAAGTTGACTTGTGGGGTTATCCGGTCCTTTAATTCCCCCAGGGGGGCTGTTGGTAGATGCAGATGTTTCGCCCAGATGCCAGAGGTAGTTGAAGAAAGACACCCAGAAGCCTCGTTGGTCGACTGGTATGGCTGTGGCTCATGTGGGCACCAAAGAGCACCAAAGCTACTGATCTTGATTTGAAACCATACAATTTGGATCAATTTCAGGTCTTGCCTTTCTTGAGTCAGAGCTGAAATCTCTTCTGCTTAATCCCCTTGATATGAAACAACAGAAGCCCATATGGATCTCATTATTCATGAATTGATGGAAGTTGGGGCCAGAAAAATGTGGAAGTTCATATGGGGAACTGGGATTGCTCCATCTTCAAAACTGCTAGGCTGATTCATAGCAGCCATAGCACCTGCATAGCACCTGCTTCTTGTTGGTTCTTCCGAGTTCCCAACTTGTGAATATCCACTTGATTTTTTTCCGGCCATGGTCGCTTGTAGAATCATGTATCAGAATCATGTAAAGCTTGTAGAAAGAATTTAACAATGATATAGGTCTGTAGTTCGCTAGATCGTCTGTGTCTCCTTTCTTATAGATGGGCACCACGCGAGCACCCGGGATATCACCAGTCGTCCTGGAGTCGTCCTGGATTCACCAAGTAACGCCAATCGAAGGAGTAGCGGGGCTGCGAGCATCGCCAGCACGCAATGATGGTTTCGGTGCCATTCACAATGGACTGGCGGAATGGCCAACACGGTTTCTCAAAATTGGGTCAATCATGGTTCAATCCACGGTTTGTCTCAAAATTGGGGATATATCAACACACCCCAATTTGTTTATCTATGTTTATCTTATACCATGAGATGGAATGGGAATTGAAATTTCAAGCAAAGGCCACAGGGAACGAAACTCTTGGACTCTGGATTGGTGGCTTGGAGGACAAAGTCTGCTGGTCATCAAAATGGGATGCCTACATAGTATTTCCATGTATTTCCTCACGTTGGTTTTCTCCAAAGTTTCCGGGGCACATCAAAATCCCACAGGTCAAACCACATTTTTCCCATCCAAACTGACGACAGAACTGCGGATTTTTCTCACATTCGGGCCCTTTGCCGCACCTCGCAGTTCTCCTCATCCTTCCAAACTGCTCCGGTCGGCCAGGTACCAGTGCACTTCCCTGTCAAATTTCATCCCTGGGTCATCCAACTGGACCCTGGTGGATTGTGTGGGTTGGGAACCTCCCGAATAGTTGGATCATGCTGGATCCACGACAGGATTCTGAAGAAAACTGGCTAACTGGCGACTCCGAAAAACGTCGAGCAAATCATGGACTCAGAGGGTCAACCCCGGATGAATCAACACGGGTTATTTCAGGGGGTTACCTCCAAAAAGATCCAAAAAGCATCCAAAAATGTTCTAAATGAAATTAGGATGAAAATTGGCACCTCGAAAATCAACTGATGTTACTAGGCAGCTGCAGAGCCGCCTGGCACAGTATCTGTGCCATAGGCTTCCGCATAGGTGGCAAAGGCGCCCGTCGGCACGTAATCTGAGAGATCACCGAAGAAACACAAGGGATTTCATCATGAGGGTGGTAATTATTGCTTCATGAAAAAAAACAAATCATCTAGCCATCAAAGATGGTGGAACATGGCTGAAATGTGTGTTGCCAAGACCCACTCGGAACTGATGCGTGATTGCAAAACTCAGATCAGTGGAGTCTTTGGATTTCTTGATGTGCCGGGCTCCCATAAATGGATATAAATGGTTGGCAAGTTGGTTAGCTAATTAGGCTATATTAATGTATATACATATATTAATTAATATTCAAATACTTAAAATGAGATTAAATCCATCCATTTTGGGGGCTCACTTTCCATTGAACCCCCACATTTTCATCGGCGATTTCACAGATCTCCAATGCAGCTGCGAAGCCAGCTGGCACCTATCACAGGTGCGCAAAGGCTGGGATATGGGATATGGCTTTGGTACCTGAAAAAAATGGGAAACACACACACAAAAATGTATAGTTATATGTATGTATGTATATATATATACATATGGGTATAACGTGTTTCGCTGCCCCCACCCAGTGTTTTCAAGTATTCTATATGTGCACGTTTCAGAGATGTTGTGCACGTTTCAGAGATGTTGTGCACGTGTCAGAGATCTTGTGCACGTTTCCCAGCAGTTGTGCACGTTTCACAGAAGTTGTGCACGTGTCACAGAAGGTGTGCACGTTTCACAAGCCCCCTAATAAGGTTCGTGTTCAACTGTATACACACTGAGCGCATTCTAATCAGCAAAATCATTGGGGCGACCAAACACGTTCTCCTGATATATACAAATATAGAGATTTATATTCATCAAATTGTGTCCATGTTTGGAATTGTTCTAGGTACCTCTTCAGACAGACCCATAACTGTCATAACTCAAAACGTTCTACGCAAAAAGGACCAGCCTGGGCTTGCCATTCGCATGGGAAACACGGAGACACCCTGTAGCCGAGTGGTTTTCGCGCCTGTGAGAGGAGGAACGCGGCGGAGAAGCACCAGGCCAAAGTCCAAATGCCAGCGAAGATCGCCTCAGCGTTGATGGGGAATGGGCGTAGAAAGTTCTGACCGGTTGAAATGCTTTCTAGCCTCAACCTTGGACTTCACCGGGAGAAACAACCCCAACAACCACCAGTAGGATGAGTAGGATGATACCCAAATGGAGGATGAGTCGGGATGAGTGAAAAGGTGTCCAACCCTGGTGGATTAGTATTGATCAGGACGTCCGCTTCGACAATACTCGATTGAACTTGGTGGAATGGGGCCACGTAGAACCATTGACTAACACAATTTTGAGGGAATCGCAAACAGACTACGAATCCGCCAATGGAGAAATGTCTCAAAATCTCAACGCAGATACCACCAGGATGGATGGCATGCAGCCTGGATAATCGGCAGGGCCAGAATGCGCGGGGTGTCCACAACGAAGACTGAGGCCACCTGTGCGGGACAAGCGTATGGGGGGAAGTCGTGGAAAGATGTGGAAAGATGTCACTTCTCTGGACTACATACAATTTCAAGGGTAAGCTGATAATGTATCTATATATGGGACTGGCAAATCAAAAGTTCTTGGTAACTCTGGTTGTACAGAGTACACACTCGTTACTCGTTGTTCTCTCAGTATGTTCCCACAATTTTTTGCAAGAAGCAGTCAGAAAACTGACACAACAAATCGCATTTCTCGACAATGTTAACTATTTATAACTATGTCACCTTTCGAATCGGATGGTGTGAACATGGCTCCAATGGCTCCCACTCATGAAACAATGTGTTTCACAGCAAGACTTGAACATCACATCGGGCCAACCTTGTTCACAGCAACAGCCAGCCTGATCCTGTCAGGGGAAGATGTGAAAAGATGGTTTGTGCTCCCACTTCGAAAGCGATAGTCTTGATTGTTGGTGAGTCTTCTTACTTGAGCTATCCTGCTTGCACGTTGACTATGGATTGGTCTAAGGGAATATTTCCACTTAAACAAATTCTTGGAGTCAACATGGGTTTGGCAGCTGACAATAGGGCACCCCATTTCATTATAATCCAAAAAGCTCATGTTCCACATTTCGAAGCACAGTTCCTGTCGGTGAGGCAACAAATGGCGATGGCATAGACGAGGGCTAACACCTCAGGGCCAAATCAGGATCAGTACCAAAATCACCATCAGAGATCCCAAAATCATCAAAAAAATGGATCCAAATCCATCAAAAATTACCAGTTAAAATTTAGCTTTTTTTAGAAATCATTCAAATCCATCAAACGCCATCAAAACATCCAAAATTATCAAACATCTCTTCAAATCCATCAGACACCATGAAAAGTTTATCCAAAAACATCAAAAAGCCATCATCCAAATCACCACTTCTGTGCCACTTCCATTTTCCATCGACTCTCAAGTGGCTGTCTGAGGCGGCAACCCACAAGACATACGCCAGGATCTCCAAAACAATACGCAGCTCCTGTGATGGATTTCGGGTGCCATTGGTGCCATGGAAAACGGCCCATGATTTCGCTATTGAAAAGCTGTTGTTCCATCAATCTATCATGGGGATATAAATTTAGGCAAATTTGATGAATTTCGGATATCACTGCTTAAATCCAGTGATCATTTTAACAGTGGATTTCGTAACACTTCTCATTTCTCATGGGAATAATGTTGCTATTTAGGGGACTGCAATTCAATCTTGGGTTCCCAGTACTAGAATTACTAGAAGAATAAGACTGTATAGGACTTGAGAAGACATTTTCATGACTAGAATCACTTACTACTGTTACAAAATAAGAATACATTACTAGCTTCCCTTAAGACTCACAAGTCGCCCTTCTCGTCCTCACTGGCGACCTCGAAACCTCAGGATCTCGGTGAATGATGGTGAATTTGTGTGGGGAAACTCTCCCAAAATTGCCGAAGATTTTTTTGCTTCGTGAATTCTGATCCCAGAAATGTGGACGGTATATGACGGTATGACGATCTGGGGAAAAAAAAAAAAAACGATATGAAGCACCCAGTCATACCCAGCCATACCCAGCCGTCACGGTGGCCCCTTGGGGTTCCTTGGGTGCCTGGGGCTTCGGCCGTTGGTACACACAGGTCTGATGACACCGATAGGATTGCACTCCTGGCGATGATCCAAGTGAAAATGATGGGACAAATATCTGGGATTGCAATGATTTAGCCTGGTTCAACAGTTTAAAGAAAAATTTAACAGTTTAACACATCATCTTCCCATATCCCCATGTCTATTTTTTTGTCACCATGACTTGTCATTTGAAAAACCGGCAAACCATATGATATATGATGATATATGTCCATATATGTCCTACAAGAAATGGAGTCTCCCCAAGGGAGGAAAAGCTTTCCGGCTTTTTCCGGTGGCCACCCGGTCCTGCCATCGAACCTCTGGGTCGGTGGTGTGACACCAAATTGTCCTGGCCTTGTACTTGTCCGCCATCTCAGAGCAAAGAAGTTGCGCAGATGTGATGATCGGAGAAGGGGAAAATCAACAAATCGCAGAAATGTGATGGGATTTTTTTTTGACAAATCAACATTTCCAGATTGTTCGACAAATCTGATGTGAAAGACTAAAGCGACATCAGAAATTTCGATCGACTTCAGCTGCAAACATTGGGAATTGTGTGCTCCCTGCTCCCATTGATGGAATTCCAATGTCACCGACATGTGACCATTCGGCCATTCTGAGATGATGACATCGAATGGATTTCGGCAGTAGTTCTTCACCAGGTTGGACTCTGGGTAGTTGGTGGAGTTGTAGTACGGATTCAAATTGGTCGAAAGACCTGCGGTGTTCGAAGATCCGGAATGGGTGAAGCAAGAGTTTGGGGAGATGAAGATCCAGAATATCATTAGCAAAAATATATCATAATCTCATATAATCTCATATAATCTCATAATATCATAATATCATCATATCATCATATCATAATATCATCATCATCCATTTACCAACAAGTTTGGTGTGGAAGCAGCGGATTCCATTGTTGACTCCCCACATTCCAGCCCAGCTGAGCCAGCAACCCCAATCCGCACAGAAGTAGCCCATCTTGGTGTAGGTCTGCACTCCTGGTTTTTGTTGGGAGTCTCACGCGGCTGACGCGAAAAAAAATACCCACAGCTGGGTTGACGGAAAGAAACCCCATCCCATTTTCCAAACAAAATTGTTGGGAAATGTTGGGAGCCAACATGAAATGCGCAGCTTTTTGGGGGTCTCGGTCTCCTGTGTAGTTTCCTCCATTGAGACCCGACAAGGCTTCACTGGCAGGGGTCGTTTGATCGATGATGTTTTGGATGGCCACCTCAGCCCGTCAAGCAACGCTTGGGCGAAGGAGAATTGATCCAATACTTAACCAGACTTTCTGGGATATGTTCATAGCCATTAGGCAGAAGGTATTTCTAATTATTTCTATGATCTGCAGTGGGAACAGCCAATCTGGCCCACGTGTGTTCCCATTGTTGGATGTTCCATTAAATTCCGATGATATTTATGCTATTCATTGATATTCATTGATATTCCCTATACATTCCCATAGTTCTCCCCATGATCTCCCCAGTGATTTCTCACGTACCAGCTTCGCTGATCTGAGACGTCCACCGCGGTGGTTGTGGCTGCACCCACCAACTCAGTTTCCGAATGGCTCGGGATACCCCCACATCCATGTGATTCATCGGATTTTCCTATGGATTTTCCGGGAAGAAAAAAGAATCTTGAGTCTGACACGGTTGTTTTTGTTGCCCTCTAGAACCACTAGATGGTGACCACTTTTTGTACCACTCGTGAACATGTCACGGAAACCTGAAAAAAGCAAGCCATGGCTTTCAGCATCAAACATCCGGAAATGACCGATTTTTCTGCCGAATCTTCACACTGCCCAGCTGCAATGGTCTGACCCGTCTCAAAGATGCCAACGCCTGGTGCCGGTGGGTTGCTGTGCAGATTCTCCTCGTTTCACCATGATTTCGGAAAGTCTCACCCACCTGCGCATTGGGAGGAGGTGATGAAGGAGAAGAATCCCGCGAAGCACAGGATCAAGAAGAACGCGCAGACCTTTGGGGGTTCAGGGGTTCAGCACATGGGAAGACATAGGAAGATTAGAGATTTGGCGCACCCATCGACCCAGTTCACTTGATGGGAATGTGCTAAATTGAGGCGGGGATTCACAGATCTGACCAATGAGGATGTGCGAGCCACTGCTGTGTTGTGCTACTGCTACTGTTATCACCACAAAGCAGTGGGTCAACACTTGTGACCTCTTTCAAATGAGTCAAATGGTCTTCCCGTCATTTATGTCATTTACATTCAGTATCACTGAGGGAACCAGATCTCTACATCACCGGATCAGAGATCTTCAGAGATCTTCAGAGGCCCCCAGCCGACAGCCATACCTCAGCCGGTCAGCTGGCGAGAGCCATGGCCCGACCCATGGGGGCAGACAGACTTTTTCTTCAGCTTCAGACGCAGAAACCAATGAGGAACCGCAGCATCACCTTGGCAAGACTTGGGCGTCCCAATGTACAAGTTGAAATGAACATTGGCCAAAACAGTCAAAACCTATCACAAAATTGGAGGATACAACTTTGATCAACAAAATCTCTGATCCATCCCCTAGAATTGCATGAAATGCTGAGAAGGATTTGGTTCACCAACTTCCATTCTCGATCACTGAAGGCTTCTGAGGTACCCTTAAATTCCAGGTGCCCTTGATCACAAATAAGAACATGGCAAGAATGAGGTATGTTCTTGTGTTGGGTTTGAACGATTCATCAAAAGGTAGACAAACATAGAAACCATGGGTCTGAACAAATTACTATAATTCACTAGTCTTAAATATACGTAAGCATAGATAGACCATTTCTTCGATTCTTTCTGTTTCAAAGCATCATATTTTTTATCGGGCCCATGTACTTCTGAAACTGGACATCTGTACCACTTTTTGGGATGATTCCCGAGAATCATATAACCATTATCAATCATCTGCCTCAGAGATAAGTTGGTTATAGAACCCATTCACGATATGGAGGTTTCCAAAGTCAAGGGTACCCCAATAGCACGCTGGATGGTTGCTTTCGTGGAAAATCCATAGAATGATTTGGGGGTACCTCCATAGATTTCCATTTTAGGAAACCTCCTGCCATACAAACCCGGAACCGCTGGAGTTATCTTCACCAACTTCGTCACGCGGAGCTCAGGTCCGCACCATGTAAATGAAGCCAACGACGAAGGAACACAACAACACCTCAGCGGTGTTGCAAGGGACGACGAATTCTGAACGACTCAAGAAATGCTGAGCGGTTTATTTTGTGAGGGAAAAAAGTCTTGGTACTGTCTTTTTGTTGGGATCAAATCAAAGTCTCCATCAAAATTGTTGGGAAAACTCATCCAGCGACCTATAAAACCAGGTCATCCCAAGTTCGATTCTTGCTGGGAATCGCTCACTTTCACCCTTTTTTGCTGGCGAATCTACCATTTTAGCTGCCCTATATATATCCCCACATGGTACCAGTTGAGGTGATAAATGGCCAGAAAATCCTGCAACAAATCATCGACTCGGCAAATATCTAAGATACCAAGGGTTAAATCATGTTAAATCCTAGCTATGAACCGCCATTTATAGTGGATTTATAGTGGCTTGATGGTGGTGTTTGGTTGTGTTTAGATATGTTTGGATATTTTTTCTGGCAAAAAAATCCCAGTGAATCTTCCCAGATCGTTTTTAACAACGAGGAACCAGGAGGAAGGCATCGATGGAGGTCTGGAAGTCGCCAATCCAAGTGCCCACAGTGTCCATCAGACTGGCGCTCAAGGCGTTGATGCCTCGGTTGGGAAAAGCTGGATGGATACCCTCGGGTAAATATGGTAAACACACAATGTTCCAGTTCGCAAAACACCAAATTGTCTGATCAACATACAAAAGCGAACTGGAAAATTTGGTGTTGTGCGAACTGGAAAATCACCATCTTTGAGAACGGTAAATCAACGATTTCTATGGGCCATGTGAAAAAAAAAAAGTGAACTAGTTAAATTACCAGAGGGTAAATGGAACGCCTGGGATTGTGGGATGCCAACCAAATGGATGAGAAAAGACAGGCCGATTTCATGGCTCTGGCCTCCAAACCACTGGATGTCCGGTGGTGAATCGGGGCATCAACAGATCTGCCAAGGCGCCAAGGGCTTCCAAAGTATCACTCATCACATCTCCCACAGCTGCGATGACATCAGCACTCATCTTGAAAGTACAGTAGCTGGAGCCTTCTACCAACTCCTGATCAATCAGAATCAACCATCATGGGGGAACCAAAAAACACCAACACCAGTGATCAATGGGGTAAAATAACTATGGTGGAGATTCATCTATATAGTTGAATGGGCCTATCAGAATGGCTCATAAGCCAAAACCAAGGATGGAATCTGGCACCTTAGAGTAGGGGAAACACCATGTCTCAGCCCCACGGCATCATTTGAGGATTTCACTACTTAAATCCCGACATATTTCATAGCTTATCAACCTTATCAACATCAATAATGTCCCAACCCACCAGATTAACATATTTCACTCCTTTTTTTCCATATGTTCCCTTTTCTGGTGGGTTAACCATCAACCCTCGTTTCTGCTGGCGTTCAAAAAACAACAAAAATCTCTCCGTGAACTCCACGCCGGGCATTGGAACGCAGCGGGAGGCACTGTAGGGACAAACATCCTGCGAAGGCACGTGGGTCAGTTGGTCAGTTCACCCTGGCAGGTTTTCACACCCATGGATGCTGGTTGTGGTGTTTTAAATGGATGTTCATCCCCCAAAAATCGATTGTGTTTTGATGTGGATTGAAAAAATCCAGCACCTGTCTGGAATGATTACAACCTGTTGGGAGATGTGCGGTATGAAAAATCGCTACCATACAACCTGGTCCCTGGAAGATTCAATGGCAAGGCACAAAATCCAAGACATATTGATGGAACGTGTATCTTCATGGGAATGCAAACCGAGCGCAAACGAACGATGAACGGAGTCTGAAATTCAGGTCGTCATGCCTATGTGCAGGCCAGATCTTCAGCGGATATACACGTTGTGGGAGAATTTCAATGTCTCAAAGGTGAAAGGAGAATTGGATGCAAACAATTCACCAGAAAATCAGACACATCGGTATGGGTCAAAGAAGTGCAGAGCTGAACCAAGGAGAATGTGAAATTGAATATATCCAAAAAAGGGGTGCATCCCAAAATCCAATGGTTTTAAACCGCACTTTCCCATAAAGATTGCCACAATTTCAGGTCGGCGTACTCCATGTTTTCACAAACCTTCAGCCTGACCCAGCACATGACCCCGGTCCAGTGGCAGTGCATCAAACTTGAAGTTTTCAAGCACCACATCTCTAATGGTGATGACATCTTGCCTCAACAAAAAAACAGCCCAATTTTGTGATGCAAAAGCGTTGATCTATGGGAATCTATGGCACATATTCCACACATCCCAAGGTATCCAAGGTATTTGGTCTTGTTCGAAGCGTAGGAAACTTGACGCCCAAGACACCGGGTGCCGGAGTAGGTCGCAATGGTGTCGTAGGCCAATTTCAATTCCTGGGGATCATCGCATCAGGATGGTGGCGCATCTGACCAGCGATGGACACTGCTTTGGTGTGGCGTTTTTGAACACCAGCAATGGATGTCTATGTACCGTCAGCCCAAAAAGAGCCCCCAATTCAAAAGTATGAGTTCCTTCCTCTTTTGAAGAACCTTTGTCTTGACGTTCATCGTCATGCAACCCGTCAACGCTTAAACATTGAACATATATGTCCAAAGTTGTTCAAAATAGTTTCCCAACTACAGTATTACTCGTTTTCCGTCCCATGACATATGTATAGACGTGTATATATAATTATATATATACACATCATTATATAATATATACACACATATTTCCGATTGTATCCCATTAGAATCCCATCGATCCCACTACATCACCATAAAATCACCATTAAAATTCCATAAACCGCCACTAAATCACAATTAAAAAACTAATACCATTTAAAAAAAATCAATAAATCACCATTAAATCATCATGAAATAGATACGAGTATCATAAAATTCCATAAATCACCATTTAAACAAAATAAAATTCCATTCAGCGCCATTGAATCAACATAGGAAACAAAAAATATACACCCCCGTAGACCCCAAAAAGTTTTTCCATATCCATTCTACCGTCTGCCTGTGTGCATATTTGTGGTTATACTAGCTCCTGATAGTGGCACGTTTTAGTCCATCTCAATTGAGAACAGCTTGAATCACAAGCTACGTTATCTGGGGTCTATGCTGGTGTAACTCCTGAGACAACAAGAAGACATAAAGGGAGAAAAGAACAGAGGAAAGGAAGAAAGGACAAATGAAATCGTGATGAAACAACACCACCCAAAATGGAGACACCACTAGCCAGAGCTGGAAACAAATGAAGGGAGACAAGTGAAGAGAGACATCTGGAGAGCCGGACACCACTAGCCGTCGAAAGCCAGACTGGGAGACAAGCAAAGAGAGACCAGTGAAGAGAGGCATCCGGAGACAACCAGTAGCCAGAGCCGGAGACACATGAAGGGAAACCCGGAAGCCAGAGTGAGAGACACAGGGAGACGCAGACAAGTAAAGAAAGACATCCGGAGAGCCGGACACAATTAACCCAGCTTTGCAACCCATCAGCATTGACGGTTTCAAATTCAAGACCAAGGGATACAATTGGAAGACTGGAGGAAGACCACATCTTGGAGGCAGATCGGAAACAATTGGAAAACACATTTGGCGACAAATGGAATACACTTGGAGACAATTGGAAAACGAATTCTGGGAGACAAATGGAAACTGTGGAAGACAATTGGAAGACAATTTTGAGACCACATCTGGGAGAGAAGTGGAAGACAACTAGACAGCAACCTAAGAAACCTTGGAGGCAACTGGGAGACAACATCTGGGAGACATCTAGGAGACAACTTCATCTGGGAGACAAGTGGAAGACTAGACAACAAGTGTAAACCACATCTGGGAGACAATTGGGAGACCACATCTGTACGACAACTGGGAAACAATTGGGTGACAAGTGGAAGACAGTGAGACAATTGGAAGACACCTGGAAGACAACTGGAGCATAATTGGAAGTTGTGGGAGACAACTGGAAGACGACTAGGAGACAAGGTTCCAATGCCCAGGACCCTGCTGGAAGATACAAAAATTGGGGGGACAAACTGCGAGACACAGTGGGAGACACAGCGAGAGACTTAGTGGGAGACACAATGGAAGACACAGTGGGAGAAAAGGTTCCCAGAACCCTGGGCATACATGCCAGAGGAAGGAAAGTCGCGATATCACCCCCCTGCTTCTAGAGACCAAGACCTAATAGTTTTCTGCTTCGGGGTATCAGTCAGAGTGGGAGACAAAAGGAAACAAATGAAGGAAGTCAAGTAGAGAAAGGCATCCGGAGAGCCGAACGCTCCTAAGCAAAGAGAGAAAGAGAAAGCCGGGAAAGCCGGACACCACCAGGCACATTGAAAGATAATTACCCTCTGGTAATTTAACATAGCTACTGAAAATGGCCATTAATACTGGATTTTCCCATTAAAAATGGTGATTTTCAATAGCTATGTTAAATTACCAGAGGGTAAAGGGAAACAAAAAACAAAAAACATCTGGAGAGGCGAGCACCACCAGCCAGACTGGGAGACAAATTCGTCGCGCAGACATCGGGAGGGCCGGACATGGCCGGACACCACCACCTGGACAGAGCCGGACACCCATTTAAGAAAGAATTTTTCGAACGCCAGCAGTAAACTGTTTGGGCAATTTTCACATATCATTCCATAAATAAATCACCATTGAATCAACATAAAAATCACAATAAGAATCATCAAATCATGATTTTTGCTGGTTAAGTCGTTGCCAGCCCAGCTTCGTTGTCGGGTGACATGCTGAAGACATACTCCCGGACCGCCGAAGTGGAGGTGTTGTCCGAAGTATCCACCGAGGCATTCCTGGGTGTTTCCACTTAAAAATGTGATTGTAATGGAAAAAATCATGGGATAGAAATTTCTAATATAGTAATATACTAGTAATATATATAACTATATCCTAGTATATTACTAGCATTATACTAATGATGTGATAGTAATATACTAGTAATATACAAATGGATAGTACTAAGATTAGTGATAGCAATGGAAAAATAATAATGTGATATGCTAATTATTGATACTATATTACTAGTAATATACTTTGTATTACAGTCCCATACTAGTTGATTCCAATACTTAGTATGTTTGATAATAATCAGTAATGTAATAGTAATAATAGTAATAAAATATGATACCTAGTAATGGGGTGGAATACTAATTCTTTTCAATCATTGTTACTGTCCCATTTATGATCATTGTAGTTACGTAAACACAAACATATGGGGATGAAACCTAATACTGCGTTGCGAAATCCTGCGCCAGTCGATAACTATTAGGTAACTATGAATCTGAACCACTGTAAATAATGGGATTATTATGGGATGAACCATATGGAATGGGATATGTAATTAATGAAACTGTGATCTGGGATAGTAATTGCAAAGTGGGACAAATACTGTATTTAACAATAATGAATGATAGTAATTATTGGTTTGCATTATCCCATGAATAACAATAGCAAGTAATGGAAAACTACAATAATAGTACTACCATTATCATGGGATAGTAAATTGTAACGAAGGGGTAGTAATAATTACAATTTCTATAAATTAAAACAATAATACGAATGGGATAGCAATGAGATGATAGTAATGGGAAACAATAGTAATTGTGAATTCCATAAGAAACTGTTCTTGCAATCTCATTACAATAAGTTCACATGATAGTCATATCCCATTAGATCTATTATAGTAATGGAACACACACACACAAAAAAAAAATACGAATATAGTAATAAGCATCTACTATCATAAGTATAACTTTCTTGAGTATCAATGGGGTGATAATGGTAGCGAGGATAGTAACAATAATGATAATACTACGAATAATTAGTACAGGATAATGGGACGAAAAAAAACATAGAATAATTACGATAGATTCATATTGTTATAACTATCCATTATAACATTGTATGAATGGTAAGGAAATTATTATACCACTATGCTATGCAATAAAATCACTATAGAACATTGATATATCATTCAAATCATGCATACGGTACCCAAATAATAGTAATAACAGTAAAGGTACTGTGAGTGAGTATGGGACAATTTTTTCGGTACCCCAATCGGATTGTTCAATCCGCCACCTCAACAGGTTCGGAACAGGTTCGCTTCACCAAGCTTCACCAGAGCGAAATTGGCAGCGCAAGAGGTCAGGCAAACCTGGACCAAAATCCCCAAGAAATTCGGCAAAACCAGGTGGGCACGATGAATGTGTAAAGTATATAGAGAATATAAAGTCTACTTAAAGTATATATAAAGTATATATATATTGTATATGCAATATGTTTTTAAGTATATATATAGTATGTGTAGGAGTTGAATGTATAAGATGTATAGTATATACAGCATGAATACAGTAAGAATACAGTAAATACAGCAAATATAATCTGTAAAGTACCTATAGTACATAATGTATATACAGTGTGTATTTGTATACTGTATATCCTTACAGTATACACAATATGTCTGGCATGTATAGTATATATTATATATAGTGTATACATATAGTATATACAGTATGTAGAGTATGTAATTTGTGTATATATATATATATATTGTGTATATGGTATATATAGTGTGTGCATATCTATACATTGAAAGGTAAAAACGGTATATAATGTGCAATATATATATATATCGTACATATAGGTCTATGGTATGTAGTAATTATGTGGTACACAGGTGTTGGGGCTCGGAAGTGCTGCAAATAGCGTGTGAATGGTCAGTCTGGCGGCTTGTCTGGGGGCACCTGTACCATTCAGGGGCCAGCAACACGAAACACAGAACCATATATACATATATATATATACATATATATATATATATACATATATATATATACATATATATATATACATATATATGCAGTACTTCACTAGGACGAAAGTTGTTTCCCGTCCGCTGTTTCAGAACAAGGCAATGTATATCTGTTTGCGTCAATGATATGATTCCGAGGGTCATTTCGCGTGGCCTGCGTGGTGGATCGAATTTACTAGTCGTTTTATATTAAAGTCTTTTAAAGGCTACGAATGTGATCCTTGGTCCACGACCCAAGTAGAAACTTCCCAAGTGTAAACTTCTGTGTTAGGAGTCTATGGGGAAAGGGTGTTGGAAAGCCCAAGAGGATTTTTTTTTGTCTTGGCGGTGTATTATGCCAATTGTACCAATTGTGAACAAGTATGCCATACTATATTAGTTATCATTAGTTCTTGTTAATTATGAGTTCACAATGCCGTTGAACAATATGACAGTATCAGCTGCACAGCGCGGAAGGAGCGGGCCTCGTTGAAATAAAGGTTTGCTTCAGCCCACAGATCTTGGATCGCCTGAAGTGGTCAAACGTGGCAGGAAAATCCCCGAACTATGGAGGTTTTATGGGATAATCATCAGACTCAATGGGGGATAAAACCCACTTGTTCGTTTCATGGAATCACCACTTATGGGCTGTTCAGCAGCAATTCCTAAAAAAAAACAAGTAGAATACGCTTTGAAGAATAGTCTGCTTGGACTTTGTCACATGGCGAGTTTCCGGGAAACCATCCGTTTGATCTAAAACCGTTTGTACAGGATGGGGCCCCCAAGATAGCGTTCAGATGCCATATAAGTGGCTGAATTCTATGGTTTATGGTAGATATAACGAACTAGTTAATGGGGGTTATAATGGTTTATAAACCAACTTATAACTGGGGGGTACCATCCTGTAGTCCTGTGTTGTCTTGTAAAATTTGACCGTAATTTCGCCAAACCAACGACGTGTTCATCGGAGACTCAACCGGCGCCTTATCTATTCCACCCCCCCAGCTGTGCCTGTCCACCTGAAGGTGAGAAGAGGTTGTCAGCACTCACCTGTGGCTGTTGCGGTTGCCGTTGAGAGAGTAGAGTGCACTGTTGCACTTGTTCAACGAAATGACGAAAGTGCGAAATATTGCAGGCCATGATTTTCACCAGCAAACCGGAGGGCTGCTTATAAATTGCCCGGGATTTGCCGGAGACTTAGAACATACTCCTTGGATGTGTCCTTTTAGCGCTCCCCACATGAAAGTCCAAACCAACCGTACCTTCGATTGGTTGTTTCAAACTATTCCCCAATAGTCTAGCCATGTGGGTCAATCATCATGCCAAAAACGAATGGAACATACGGTACATCTTGGCTCTGGATCAAAACCTGCCCTCGTTTTCACATCACACGCACTAAAGCTGGATGTTCATCCCCCCAGACGGAAAAATCTCCGACACCTGGAAACCTCAAGAGCTTCATCTCCATACCCTTCGCAGCGGCCTTGCCAGTCAGTTCCTCCAATTTCTCTGTGATCACGGTAGCAATCGCGCCCTGAATCGTCCACAGCTGGGGTGACCTCGCCTGGACAAAACCTGCCATGAATGGGAGCTGTCCCATTCAAACTGGAACAGCTCCCATGGCTATTAAAACCATCAAAACCATCACCTGGGGTATCCAACTTGGGGGATGCATCGCACTTAGCAGGTGGGTACCAGCTGAAATAGCCCAGTTATATATGGTGCACATTGGGTTTGCAATCCACATCCATTCTTGGGACCTAAGGATCCACTGAGGATCCACACAGTGCTGGCCAAATCACCACCCACTTGCAATGTACCTGCATGACCAGTCAGGCTCGATCTCAAAAATAATATTCGATGCATGTGTATGTAAATATGTATGTATGTACGTACGTACTTATGCATGTATGTATATATATATATATGTGTGTGTGTGATAAAACTATAAAACTAAATAGTAAAAGAATGTGTATGTATGTGTATGTATATATATATATGTATATACCAGGCCTTCGCAACTTTCCGACGGGATTCGGCAGCAGCTTGCCAAATACGCCTGGCAGCTTACGGTTGCAATGTTCACCAAGCCATCCCAAGAGTTTCAATCCCGGCCCACCAACATCCCTGAACAGCAAACCAAAGCCTCAACGGCTCAATAACCCACCAACCCGCCATGTGACCACCACAAACACGGGACCAACAAGCCGCGCAAACTTCGGGCCAACAGAGACCAGACAACCAAGAAACATATAAAGTTATACATTTATATATGATTAAATATATATATATATACAGTATACATATTTAATCATATATAATCATTTATATATATATAATTATATAATTGTATATAAATACTGCACTGAAATGAGTTTGGAATGCCTAATGAACTGACACATGTCAACCAAGAATGAACGACAAAAACAAGCGGAAGACTGGGACACTCCCGAAATGGGGGCCATGGTATAACCGGTAGAACCTGGCCATGTTTAAGGAAAAATTGCCATTGAATCATTGGATTTTGAGGCTTTCCCGGACTAACCCATAGGGTCTGGCTGAGCTTTGGCTCCTGCGAGTCAGCGAAAGCAAGCAGCGGAGCTCCAAAGCCTAGCGTACCGAATCCCCCAAATCCGGAAGGATTCCCTAAAATTCAAAGTTTCACCGCATCATTCCTTAGGTTTGCATTATCAAAGTTTATCAATCCTTATGCATACGGTTTTTAGTCTTTTTAAATACAGTAAGAGCAATTCTGGAAATCCTATTGTTGTTGACAAAAAACAGCTCTGATTGATGATAACTTATCAAGTGCTAATATATGACTAGTTGATCGTTATACAATTGAGCAGTGTTCAAAACTTTGTGTCGTCTCTATATACTGGCTTGTTGATAGGGATTCCCCTGATTGTCATAATCCCCAATGTATTGGTTAATATTATCCCCAAACTAATCATCACCCAGCCGGGTTTTACAATCTCATATGTTTTATCAATCCCTCAGGTTATATCAATTCTTCTATACTGCTCTCAATCTAATACCATTATCACTAACATGTTCATTGATCTTAATTTATCAAAAGCTATCATCACTAATCAATCTTTGTCATATTAGTGATTCTGGGAAGATAGTCATCCCTGTACAATAGTTGTAATATGTGTTAATTATAGCTTTATCATATCATAAAGCTATTGCAGTATACGGTTGCATGGTGTTTGATGATAAAGATGATAATCAAGTATCATAGGCTATCATCCTTAACTATCACTATATGATGATTTTTTATTTATCATTTAACTATCATATGATAATGATGCCCAGGATATCCCAGGATCCAACCAAGAAAACATCACTTCCTGCGTGGCGGCTGCGGCTGGGTGTCCCTGACTGGTCGTCTCAGAAAGAACTTGTGCAGCAGCCGTGGAGCAAAGCATCCTCAGCGGATGATACGACCAGGTGTTTAAGGGCGGTTTTCGTGGGATCCAATGGGTTTTTTTGTTCGGAGATATACCCTCTGGTAATTTCATGGGTAAATCCACTATTTCTATGGCCATTTTCAATAGCTATGTAACAAATTACCAGAGGATAAATTTCAATAAATCAGCTTTGTAATGGATCAGATCACCTTTCCAGTGGAAGGATTTGCAGTAACCAATTTGAAACCTGGAGATTTTATGCAGGATTCGCAGATCGTCTCATGGTTTCAAACTTTGTGAAGCAAGTTGTAACCAACCTGCACCAAAAAGGGAGCGTCTAAGTCCCAAGATCCTGGGATTCGTGACAGATCCTGGCATGAAATTGAACCAATTGAACCGGTGTGAAAATGGGGGCTGCTTATCAGTATTTCCCACCACACATGAAAATCCATAAATAAACAAAAAGGGAGAGCTAACCGCAAGAAATATATGTTTTCAGCAACAACAAAGACGATCATAGCCAATGACAGGTTCAATTGCTGCCGGCGCATATCATGTTTAAATGGCAACAGTGGCGATGTACCACCTGACAAATACGAACTTGCTTCTGGTCTACTGCAATCAACACAAATGCGACGATCATCAACCATACCGATACAACTAGCAACAGTGGGTATGAAATGATGAAGTCGGTGTGAAAAGGGTAGATCTACCCAGCTATCTGTATATCGTCAATCCCAAATTGGGCTATGAGGAAAACTGGTGATGCAAGCCATGTTGGATCAGAGCTAGTGATTGATGAATTGGGATCCCCAGTCATGTGTTTTGTAGCGGAAATCATCTGGAAGTGGGCCTGGCCATTTCCCGCCAGCGTTTCTGGTATGCCTCACTGGGGAGGCTTTTCAATCTCAGTTTCCTGGGACATGATATGGAAATATATGGAACATCCGTCACAAAATATCTAAAAACGCGCTCCGCTTTGCGGACAAGTGACTGCTTGACGATGATGTCCGTGATAGCGCTGATGTTCATTGTGAAGCTTTGTTTCGTATAGCCTGCCCAACCACGGGGAATATTGAGGAATTCCGAATTCCCTTAAATACCCAAAATACCACTCTTTTGGAGGCCCATGTGAAGTCAAAAAATGCGGGCGGCATAACGGCATTTTTCGCCGCTTAAGCCTCACAACTATTGGATGGACATGACAGAAACATCTGGTCAAGTCAGCACAAACCGCGCCTTTCAGGTTGAGCCCGCCATTCCAATTGTCCTGATGTCAAGAGCCAAGGTCTGTCAAAAAAAAACCGATCACAGTCCCAAGGAATGTGTCACAAAAAAACGAAATTGGAATCTCCAATTCCCACGGCTTGTCATCATCCCATATCATCCGGCTATTGTATCCTTTGTCATAAAACATGGCGGCTGGAAGATCTTCCAGGTAAGATCAGCTGCACCTCGATATCACAGTAGGCTCCCATATAGTCGCGAGGTTGGTACAACCTGACCAGACCAAGGTTGGTTAACACTGACCCAAAATGCACTTCATATCACTTTATGCACTTTGGGTTTCAACATGTTTCAACCCATCCCAATAGGTTTCAAATGGTCGGTTTGGATCATCCAAATAGGGTTCAACAAACATGTTCGCCGACCAGGCCAAAAGTCACATGTCTCTGGTGCAGCCCCAGCCTTCCAAGATTTCCATCGGCAAGACCCATGGTTGTCACCTGAACTGCCAGCGCATGCTGGATTGTGTCCATTCAACTGCGACTGCTCATGAAGCGATGTGTGTACATGTACGCATTTAGTATACCTTGCGACAAAAAAAAAGATTGCGCATGCGCAATAGAGACATCAGTTTAGCCATGCGCAAATATGCCATGATATGCTGTAGATCTGTAGATTTCTCTGCAGGGAAAGTGCTGATCGTTCTGAATCTCTTGGCATATGCGTTTGATGTAGAATCTCCTCCCGTTGCCACAAAACTATATCAATGATCAGTTCTATTGTTCTATTGCTACGGATTTCCCTTGAAAAATATGGCCAGTCACTGGTTTTGACGAATCCCCGAAAATGTGTTTCAAATGTTTATATATATATACAGTATACATACATTATAATGGGATTATAACTATGTTTACAACTAGACTTAACATGACTTACCTACCATAAATACATAATCACTACATCTTTAAGTGCTAGTTCCACTATAAAAAGTTCCCCGACATCGCCATCTCCGGCATCTCCGGCTGCTGGGCCAGCACACCACTGCCCAGCAAACCCAAGAGGCGGCCAAGACCAGCAAACACCAACAGTCCGTGCAGCTGCGATTGGGCGCAGGACCGAACTGTTTGGGCCTCGGCCCAATCACGGAAGGACCAGAAAAATAAAGGAATGAAAGATGTTTGGGCTCTGTGTTGTTTACTTATTCATTCCTCTGTTCCTGTACTTTTAAAGGTGTGTAGATAAACAATTATGATATATCATATGTATATATATATAATTATGTGGGTGGTGTACATACGTACTGTTATATACTATGAATAGAAGCCAATCAAAATGGTGGATGACATGGTCTTGGTGGAAAGATCTCAGGGACTGGATCCAGTGCAAACCCCCGAAAGCCAGGCAGCAAAGCCACCGCACTTGAAATTAGCAACCAGACATACCCTCTGGTAAACTAACATAACTATGGAAAATCACCATTTTACTTTTTTAATGGGTAAATCAACTATAAATATTCTATAAATGGCAATTTTCAATAGCTATGTTAGTTTACCAGAGGGTAACCAGACTGAACAAATACCATCGGCACTGAATAGTTCTTCGAATACATCCAAGACCCGCAGTGACATCTTGGGACAGGACTCCTCTGCTGTCGTGACATTTTGCTCCTGGCCAAGAATGCCCGCAGCTGTGCTTACGTTCCACAAAACGGAAAGGGACCACATCATTGCAGAATGGGCCATGGGCCAGGATGGGCCTGATAGGCTGATAGGCCCAGAGTCTTGGCATTTAGCCTGTAAAAAAAAAACGAATCGAATGGCTATATCCAATGGCTATATTTGAACACACAATGCCATCTGTATTTATTGAATCGACATCTTTTTCCCCACAGCAGAAAGTCTCAGCGCGATGGGCGTAGGGCACCTCTGGATCTGCTTCTGGAGTTCCACAGCAGCAAGACATGGCAGATTTCTACCTGACCAAAAATCGGAGATGGATCAATCCGGCCAGAGGCAGTCGCAGTACAAAAAAAACAATATATTTCAATATGATGTGTACGTGACACGTGTGTACTGCAACATGAGTGTATATAATATATACATATGAGTGTATATAATATACATATATATATATACATAACGTGTTGTAGTCGCAACCGTTTGAATCACTTGGACATGTTGGAAATCTTGCCCCGTCCCTTCGCCTCACTGGAAAGACAGTCGCGCACGGTTGAAAACCCCAACTTGGAGCCAGAGACATGCCGACGATGGCAGGGGATGCATCGCAGGTAGTAAGTTGTTAATAGCCACACTATAACCCTTTTGTGTAAGGAATATCCGCAGATACATGGGTTTTATATGGGCTATAAACTTCTTACCAACTAGGATGTACAGCCAATATTGGAACCTTGCCCCACGTCCATGAACCAGATACACAACAAAAACTGCGGAGTCACATGTTGAAATGAATCCCTACTCCGTGGTACTTGAGTTTCCAAGGAAACTGCACGCACGTCACACAAGCCTGAGACAAGAATGATTTTTCCGACTTGACCGGAAAATCAAAAGCGCCCAAGCAAAGCTATTTTAACAAGAAACCTTTGGGAATGTGACCCAGGTACCCTTCCCAGCTCAGAAATCCACTAAATAAGATATACATCATGGGATTGACATTTGAAATGTTTTATTATTTAATTATATTTGGCTTAGGATATTCCAAAATCCTATGAATGATTGATCCAACGTGCCCCATCAAAATTGCTGCACGTTTCACCAAAGCTTTCCAGCCTGTGAGCATCTTTGTTGGCCTGGTAAAATGACTCGCCTTGGGACTTTGGGTCGCTTCAGCTGCATGAAGATAGCACCGGAGGTCAAAATGCATCGCAATACTGGGAAGAAGTTAGTTTACATTCTTGGATAGATGGGTAATGTTGGTAAAACAATAATACACCATCCCCAGTTTCTCCATAGGTGGTATCAGCCATTCCCAGTCATGGGTGGTTTATTGTTGTTTTACCCACATTACCCGTGTTCAAAGTTTGAAGCAAAACACTGGTCCATGTGTGACGGCCATGGGATTCGCTCGAAATTTCGTGGCGCCGGTCGGCGATTTTCTTAACCACTGGATTTGGGGATACCCCATTTGACAAAGCCATAGAAATCCAGTCGGAGTTCACTTTCAGCTCAAGTGACTGGTGCTGCTGTGTTGGCTCAGCTCTTCCATGCGCGACATTTGCCGCAAAAATGGAGATTTCTGCCAATAAAGATCTGAGACAACTATGTAAAATCCGGTACAGGAAAAAACTGAGACCGATTGGATTCAGAAATACCCTTGCAATACATATGCTGTCTTATTCCCTTGAAGTACAAAAGAGAGATGTCTTTTGAAGTTGTATGGTGGATGCTGTGGCCGTCTGGGATCTGGTACTACATTCAATGCCAACACCGTCGAAGCCATGCTAGCATAACTGCTGAAGTGGCCACGGCCAAACCGACTTCAACATCTGCTCAGCAAAGAAACTACACCACTTCGCTGGGCTCTCTTGCACGCCCAACGGTTTCTCTTAATGTGTGACCAAGGTTCCACAACTGACAGCTATCTGAATCTCAAGAGCAATGTATATAAAACAGGCACTAGGTTACCAGGTTTATCGCAAAAACTGGCAATATATATATATATAATCCAAATTAATCCGATATCTTCGTTCATGTTCATTGTTGAAAGATTGTCCAAATCACCTGCGTTTGTGACATGCCAAGGGTGAGATGGCAAATTTCACCAGCGACTCAACAAAAACCGCCTCCGGCAAAATAGCACGGTTGTACTGTGCCCGCCGCTGTCTGGTGGCACCTTTCTCAGCCTGACTTCGTTCGACCCCCTGCGACTCAAAATGATCTAATGAATGGAAGCTGCAGTTCTAACATGTTCTACCCCTTGAAATACCCTTGAAATTTCATCCAACCTGGCAATGGAAACTCCCTGTGAGAGCGGAATGCTAGTTGTTGCAGTTGTTGCATGGGAAAATATCAGACATTGGAATTGCTGCGCCTTGTTGGTTTGCAGAAGGTTTGTGAATTCATCAAATGGTGGTGTTCAGCATCGGCAATATTAACAGGTAAAATTCGAGTTAGGATGCAAGCCCTCCTCAATCTATTGCTTTCACCACCGGCGAACTGCATCAAATCCACAAGAAAAATAACCCAGAAATCAACATCAACTCATTTCCAGGATGATTAACCCAGAAATAGAAATCAACTCAGATTGAAATTCTTTCCACCATATTTCCAAGATGTGTTGATGTCTTCCTATTGAAACCCAGGGCCCGGCTAGTCGTGCAGTCGCCGTAAATTTGGATCCCGGCATTGTTCACCACACTGGAGGCATTGGCCTCACGCTGGGCCAGAAGTTCGGCCTCAGCATAGTTTCACCACATTTCACCACATTTCAATCCCAATCTTATGCTGGGATTTCACCCAATCTATTGGGATTTCACCACATTTGGGGATCTTTAACATGTTCGGAGATGTTGTTGGTATTGCTTCTCACTGTTGTCTACTGTAGACTGGGCCATGTTCAGGGTTGAAATTCACAGCTCTAATTCTTGTAGTAAAACACGCTAGAGCTAAAACACTGCAAACCATTCGGATACCCATTCGGATACCCATTCGGATACCCATCACAAATCGATTTCTCGGGCCCACAGGACCTTCACCCCCCAACTGAGTCATGGGGCCGTTCGCTTTTCGACATATTCGGGTGTCTCGATCTGGGGCGGTGCTCACAAAACTGGATGGACGTTGATCCTAACTGATCCTAGTGTTGCAGCAACTGGTAGGCAGAACCATGGTGAAATTCCTCAGATATAAATCGGATGAAGCCAGGAATCGCAGGACTTACTGACCGCATATATTTTTTAACCACCCACAATCTGGAATTTGATCCAAGAGGGCTGGATGAAAGCCGTATGAATCATGAGCTCACTGATTTCCAAATCCACTGCAGTGACATTTCAGAAATTTCATATTCGTGGTAAGATAGTTTCAAATAGTATCAAGAGTATTTTTGAGAACACCCTGCAACTCGCCACTTGTGGCTGGTGATTTTGGGAGTGTTTTGAACTCCACGTGAACTGCCAAGTTGGGGGGTCTCCGGCCTTCATGAGACATTTCCGCATGATCAGTGCCTAGAAGGAGCCACTGCTAGACCCATCGCAAAGCTGAGCAAGTCATGAAAAAAATAATGATATAGAATGAATATTTATATATATATTCATTTATTCATTCATTTATTTATTTGTTTGTTTGTTTATACATAATGTATCTATATCATATATCTATACTATATATGTTTATAATATATATATGTGGGACATGATGGCACGATGTGAGAAGCTGAGAGACTCATGTTCCAAACAAATCCAATCCAAACAAAACAGATAGGGCACCATTTGGAGGTTTCGCAGAATAGGGCTACCCCCTCATCCAGTCGTCATGGATGACCATCACTTAGTATTGAAACAACGGTGACGACTGGGGATCCCCCAGCCATTAGGAAACTCATCAAACCGCAGTGACGACTGCGGTCTTCGATATCTTCGATCGACGCACCTCTTTCCGACAGGCCAGGATTGTGAAGATGCGCCCGACGCAGCAATCAATGTAACTGCGCAGCATCCCAGCCCCTCCAGGGATATCAGAGATGTTAGATGATGTTAGATGATGTTGGTATGGTGAATCAATGGAGTTCATCATGATGACTGGAGTTTTATTCATTCCTATGCTTTCATCGATGGTCCATGTCCATGTGGTCCAGGTCAAGAAGTCGCTTCGCCACAAGCTGAGAGCCGCACTCATCAATCTCTGGCTGGCATTTCTGGCGGGCTGAATGCCAAGCATGCCGACGCATAAGTTCCAAACACAACGCTTAACAATTTCACGGAAAGAAAAAGAAATACCTACACATGGTATGGTAATGTATGGTATACTATCACACGCATCCACAAATCATGCAATGGATTCAGTTGACTGCAGGAAATCCGCAATCCCAATTCTTCCGTCAAACTGGCCCCGGTCAATCTGGCATATCAATTCCAAGCTGCTGGTGAAAACATGTGAAACCCTGATTTCAGGCTGAAGTCCTATCCCAATCACGTCCTTTTGGAAAGAGATGAGTTTGGTACCTTAAGATGTACCAAGTACCCTAAGTACGACTGACCATCATAGTTTCATGATCTTTCATCATACCATGAAACCCCAAAATCCTCCCGCAACCACCTCCCGGATCTCGGCCCCAATCTGCTCCTTCACCTCAGATCCGCGGTCCGGTGGTCACCAGATGTCACCAGCCCCAATTTTTGAGGATTCAAGCACCATGAAAGGTGGATAGAAATGGATGGAAGGAAACAACTGTGACATCTATGATATTCTATGATCATCTATGACTCAGTGACTGTCTTGAAGTGTCTATGACTGTTTGCCACCTTATGCCACTTTCATCTGGAACATGAGGTCGCAAGCCACAGGGGGGTTGAGGAGCTATTCAAGGCGAAGACTACACCCCCAAGAACATCCGAGCATCCTAGAACAATAAGATATACTAACATATACTAACAAAAGAGCCAAACAATCCCCCAAGTGTCAAACATGTGCACCACAAACATTTCGCAACATCAGATGATATCTTTCAAATCAGCCCATGGTTCTCGTCCAATGCTTTCAGCCCTCTGCAAAGCCTCGGCTAAGGTTACTGACCACCTTGATCTCGCGCTGCTCCAGTTCGACTGCCTCCGCCAAAAAAATGGCCAGGGGTCAAAGCCATGGTCTTGGTTAGAAACATTCCCAAAAGACATTGGCCGAAATATCCGAAATGGAATCTTGAAGGAAAAGGTGTCTTCAACATGCTTTTTTTCCAACTGCTAAACAATCCATAGGTATTTCCTCACGGTGTCCACTATGTCCTGCCGCCTCTCTAGCTTCCAGGTACGGGATGCGGTTGTTCCGCATCCTTTCGATGGTCTCCTGCATGTTCTAAGCGCTGCAAAAAAACCTGTGGACCAAAGGACATATTGAAACAATATATTACCCTCCAGCAATCCAAAATTGCAATGGAAACTCACCATAAATGTGTTTCCCTTTTCTTCCCACCCGAATGGGGAATTTCCCATGTTTGATTTTAGGAAAGTAAAGCCAGAGTTTTTCCTTAAAATTGCTCCAAAAACTCAGAACTTGCTGCTTCATTGTGCCATCAGATGGTCCACCACGGGTTCTTTTTTTATTTCAAAGCGCCGGTCGAGGTCTTGCACTGGCGAATCTGAGCAACGCAATGTCCCAATGCCAGTTTTGGGCACACAAAAGATGGCAGGGTTTAGACGTTTAGACATCCCCATCTTTGGGGTTTTGACACTTTTCGACTTCCCCCACTTTTCTCAAAAACTGGGTGCCCTTCCGGCATCGAGATACGTCGCTGCTAGGAGATGCCCGTGGGTCCAAAGGGGCCGCTTTCGGGCCAGAAATCCACCGACCCGGCCCGAGCGCAGCCTTGGGCTCAGCTCACGCCATGTCACTGGCGTTGATCTTCGCAATCCTCAGCTTCCCACGGATCACCAGAGGTGGCTCGTTTTTTAATGGGGTAAACCATGGTAAACCCTTCAGTCATCCCATTCAACCCTATCCATAAACCATCAGCAAACATGGGATGTGTTTTTTTTGGGTTTGTTAAACAGGGTTTACCACATGAAAACTTTCATGATCCCCAACCATTCACCAACGGTCAGCTACGCCAAGTGGCTGCACTGGAGCCTTCATGGCATCCCGCCGGAAGGGCTCCCCGAGTTCCTCATGCGAGCAGAAGAAACTCACCCACCAAACGGAATAAAACCCAGCCGGAATGCTTCAATTATACATGATGTGTATACACATCGATATATAATACATATTTATGTATATATATATATATACATATATATATATTATAAATATATATAAATTACAGAACATAATGGTATGTTTTGAAAATGAAAACCCCTTTTTTGGGGCGTCTCTTTTTTGGGGATAAGAACTCTGATGGATCGTCCGGATAGCCACTCCTGGTTCAGCAGCACTTCCACCAGGGTGGTCTCCTTCCGTTGCATCTGACCCTCAATGGCCGTCTTCAAAGCCTGACGAGATCAGGAAAATGACCATGTTTCATCCATAATGCCAACCGATTTCACCCCCAAAACCTCTGGAAAACATGTTGAAAATGTTTGAAAATGGTTGAAAAAAGGGGTGCCTCACGTTCCATCCACGTTCCATCCATTTTCGTTTTACCGCCACGGCCTCCTCAAGCTCAGAGACACTGCCAACCTTCACGCCCTTCAGGCCACAAGCCTTGGCCATCTCCGCATATTCCACGCCTCGCAACAGGATGCCCGCGCTCCACCACGGGGCTTGGCTCAGTGTGTCCATAATGTCCATAGCTCACAAGCCATACCATTTGGTGACCGACTGCAGTGCCTTTGTTCAGCTCGGTGCCGACAAAGTTGTCATCGTACCACCTCAAATCGGCTGGGTCGTGTGGAGAACCAACTCCAGACCGCCAGACCGCCAGACCGCCAATGGTGAAACCAAACCATCTGATTCCCATGCGCCGAAGGACAGGGTGGTGTTGCGTTTCTCCGCACCCCACTGAAAGTTTCGGAAGACCACCATGGTCACAGGTGGCCTCGGATGGGCACAAGATGGCACAAGTACGGGTGGAACCGGGTGGAATATGTGGAGAATTTCAAGGTCGACAGATTGGTCGTTTGCACAACGCCGTACCCGTAACGCCGTTGCCCACAGTAGCGTTTTGAAGCAATGATATCAATATATATATACATACATATATATGTATATATCAATGATATCAATGATATCAATGATATCAATGATTCTGTCTCACAAAAATAAAGGACCCGTTGGAATCGTTGTTTCCACATGGGGATCCCTGCCAATCACCTCGACCACAGGCGGTCAGCTCGTTGATGGAGATGCCAAAGGCTCCATCGCCTGCGAAGCCCACCACGGGCACCTCGGGGTTGCCCACCTGGCAAGGCACATGTGTAGTGACAACTTCCAAGAGAAACACAACTTGACATACCATGATATACCATGATATACCAGCATTCAAATGGATAAACCAACCAACTATATGTTCTGAATGATAGTTGATGTGTCTTGATTCTATTTCATGCAAAGTTTGCAAAACCAGACCTTCTAATCTGTTGAGGTCTGCTGCTCCCTGCCTTCGCACCCAGGATGGACGGGAAACCATACCCTTGGTGCAACGTGCAGATCTCGGTGTGTGATACCGTGATACCTAAAATCATATGTTCAAAGTGCTAACTCGAAGTCCAAATTTCATCAAATTATAAAATGTTTGTTGATTATAGAATTATCATATTAGTTCATCAAATTATAAAATGTTTGTTGATCCATAATTATGAATTTCAATGAATTGCATCAAACCACTTCAAATCAAAATTCCTTGAGGATAGCCCTTCCAAGGTGCCCCGTTCCAATGGTTCCAAGGCACCACAGGGACCGAAAAGCCCAGGAGAGAGGTACTTTCTGGGCGACTGAAAGGAAGGGTAGGCGTTGCCAATGGCCTCAAAACCGCTACCCCAATGGGAACAACATAGATGGTCTAGATGGTTTATGAATGGGTGATTCCCCCCAAAAAAGGCAACAAAATATGGTTTGACCCATATGGACAAAATATATAAAAATATGATATGATAATCCCCAAAAATCATGATAATCATGAACCAACAAGGGTGGAAAGCAGCCACTGCGCTGCTAAGTGAGTCTGATTCACGTGCGGCAAAGCAGCGCAATTGTTGCCAATGTCGGAGGACATGATAGCCTTTGGAAGAATCAAACAACTCGAGGAGAGGTCATTTCAGCTGCAGATACTGAGAATATTGGAGCACAAACAGCGTTTTGCGGCAAACCAAGTGCAACAGTGCAACCTTACAAAATCATGGTGCGTTTTTCTCGCATGAACGAAGGTACATGCGACTACAAAACAACTGTTTGATTAGCAAAGTGCCAGTTGCAATACACTAAGTCACTAAGGGGCGGCATGTCGTTGTTACGACCGCATGCCAGGTGGAAGGTCTCAACATCAATTTTCCATTGAAAATTCCCCCTGATGTTTGGGGGAAAAGAACTATACTTCTTCAATCAAAAATTTGTCCAGTACATTCAAATAAATCGTCATTCACCATTTTCACCAGCTTTGCAGAGTTCGGTTTACCAATAACTATACCATGTTTTAACCTAAGATATTATTCAAGTATCTTTCAATCACCAGTTACCAATCGCGCAGCCAGGAAGCCTTATGTATTGGAAAAAAGAGAACCTAATTTCATCTATAAGATATTTACGATTATTTGGGGATGGGTCAATTTTGTTGTCTAGTATCAAGCCATGAAAAAATTCTGGTACCCAATTTTGACCCCAATCGCCATATCGCCATGCCAGGAAGCATCCTGGGGCATCTGTCGCATGATGGCCCTCCACGCCTGTCTAGGCGACATCCGCTCAGGTGCCGCCTGACGCGCGCGTTGGTTCCAGGTGGTGCCTTCGTCGTCCAGCTCGTGGTCCATGCCTGACGTTACAATGGGACGAAAAGAACCGGGGATGGGTCAAAAGTCCTGGGAGCCTAACATCTAAATGGCAAGATATGGCTAGATGTAGCTTAGATATAGCTTAGATATAGCTTAGATATAGCTAGATATAGCTAGTAAATGGATGTTGATCCCTCAAATTCTTGGTGTAATGAGTCGTTGTTCGCATGAATGATTGTCTCTTTCTGTGTATTGATCATGAACATCTCTTTTATGTCATGTCTCACATCCAATTCCTCAAGACTGGTCATCACATTTTGAGGGTACCCAATTTTGAACCATATCCATCTATAGGTACTGCCACCCATCACCAAACACTGTCGAGTTGGGTATCCACACCCAACTCGAGGAACTCTTTTTGATAGAAGAAGAAATGCTGAAAAGAACAACGGATAATTGTTCATCCCTTCTCGACAATGTGCAGTCCACTGATGGTACTTTGACTCGGTACTCAAGAAACGTGACTTTTGTGGATACTTTTCACAGTCTGTGATACTTTTGACATGTCTTCCTCTCTCGTTCTCTCGGTGCTCAAGCGAGCAGTGTCCCATCAAACCAGTCAGTATAACTGCTTGTAACCATCAGCCAGAACGGGTGTTTAGGGCCTTTAGGGTTTGCTTGCATGAAATTAAGCCGACCAATTGGAATCCGTTAAGCTCCCTGCTGTTCAGTTCAGCAGCCCATGCCGACTTCTTCTCCTGTCGACACATCTTACAGCTTCGTTGCGGCTTGGTGAGGAGAATCATCCCATTTAGGTTGGGATGGACGGATGGTGTTGGGATGGAGGCAAAAAAAGAGGGGAGAAAGGCAAAGTAACAACCCATTTTAAACTACAGCCGAACAAAGTGATGTTTCACTCAGAAAACTAAGTGAAAAGTACCGGTGGACCCCAGAAATCTGTCCAAAACACCCCATACATTTGGTAAAAACTGCATTTCCCAAGGTTTCTTAGCCCATTCTCAGCTTCTCAGCTGCGCTCCTTGATGAGCTTTTCACGTTCGGCCCGGCCGCTTTGCCCAGCCCCAGGAGCCAGTTGAGCCAGGAGATCTTCCTCAGCTCGGCGAGTGGGTACCATCTAGTGGAAACGATCATTCTTTCCCAATGACTATGGGAAAATCTAGGGTAAAATCATTAAACATTACTAAACAATACTAAACACATCATTAAACATCTATGGGAAAATCTAATGATTGTAATTTCCACTAGATTTACTCTAACATTTCCCTTCACAAAAAAAGAGTTCGAGATGGGAAAATCGACAAAATCCGCTGGAGGTTTTCCTGTAGCATTTCCCTTCACTTCTGGGAAGATGTCGCAAAAAATGAGGCCAAGGGAATCGCGGATTTGGGTCGTCTTTTGGAATGGATTATATAAGATGATCCAATTCAGGGGGTACCGAATATTCGAGATATAATATATGATGGATACATTATACCATATATATATATTATCTATCTATCTATCTATCTATCTACCTACCTACCTACCTACCTATCTATCTATCTATCTACCTACCTACCTACCTACCTATCTATCTATCTATCTATCTATCTATATATATATATACAATATATCATCAAATATACATATATTTAAACCATGCAAAGTTGGCAACGCGGCTGAATTTCTCTACTTCCTGGGAACAACCAGACATGTCAATTCATCTTAGGCAGGTTTTTGCCAAGCTTCAGCGACAAGGCCTGCAGGAATGCTGTTGGGGCCCAGGGGTTTGTCAGTGTGGTCTATGACTTAAAACTCACCAAACTATGGCTGAGAAACCATAGATGCCATAGATGGGATGTAAGGCTTAGTTTGAAAATGTTTGAAAAATTAAAGTTGTTGAAGTCAAACGAATCGCATCTAATCGCCACAAAATCCACAAATGTTCATCAAAAGTCCTCATTTTCTCCCGGCCCATCGCCTGCATCACCCTGGATTCCAACATCCACTGGCTTTGTCAGTCCGATGCGGTCGCCGTTGATGTCGACCTAGCCGGAGGAGCTCGCTGCGTGCCTTGTCGAACAAAAATGGGCCAAGAAAACCATGGTTACTGATCATGTTTTACAATCATGGTTTACGATTTGAACTTTAAACTCCAATTTTGTACCACATGTTTGGACAAACCCAGTTCATTGCAATACCAAAATTCATAGAAACGAGACTGCTCTTGGCGTGCTGAACACGAATTTTCCTTGATGTCACAATCCATGAAGCCCCAAAGAATTCTTCAAAAAAGGCAATCTTTACAAAGACATGGATTTCTAGGATCCAAGTTGATCCAAGTCTAGAAATCTCAGGAACCAAACGCAGCTGGAAGTTGTGCACCTGAATGAGCTTGGCATCCTTTGGCCAATACTCGATGCCATAGCATGGCAGCGTGGAGAAAGGGTTCAACCTGCCAGCCAAAATTCAACAAAGAGTCGTCAACATCACAAGCAGAATGAGGATGAGGATGGGCAATGGCCGCAATTGAATCTGGTGATTCTGTTCCGTGACGATCTGCCTTCAGTTGCCTTCAGTGTTGCACTTTCGTTGGTCACATGTCCACGCCGGCTGTAAAGCAACAGCAGACTCCACCAAGAAAACTCTCTGTTTTTCTTCCAAACTCCCACATAAATCAGATACATCGAATAACATATGTTGGATATATCACAATATACACATATATCACAGAATCCAATATTATATATATATATATATATATATGAACATATAATGTGTATATATATATATATATTATATATAATGTATATATATATCATTAGATATCCTCTAGATATTACATATTCTAAATCATATCAAACAGTTTTTTAAATACACAGCCCCACCTGGTGCCCAACGCCAGCACCACATCTGCTTTGGAGATCATCTCCATAGCGGCCTAACCAACATGAGATTCACGGATCAACAAAATGCCAATATATCATGAGCCAACAAAAATTGCGGAGATCAACCTGAACTGATGAAAATTACTCTGTTCCAAAATATGGACTCTCAGAAATAATCAAAATATGGAATCTCAGAAATAATCATCCCATCTTTCAAGATGGAAAATAAGTTGAAACATGTTGAAACCATCAATCAGCCGAGTCAATGAGTCGGACTCCGTTGCAGTTCCCACGGCACCTTGGAACCGTTGTAGCCAAGAGGTCCCACGTGCAAGGGATGGTCACCTCGTATGTCCGACGCTGGTCGCACAACATCTCGGCAAATCATGGCAAATCTAGAAGATTCCTATTCTTGCTATGATAAAAGATATTAAAAGGCCTAAGATTCTCCATTATTAGTAATTATTAGAAGATATTAGTATTATCCCAATTATCCCTATTGTTATGGGTATCATTAGGATTTATTGTGATGGCCTTCTGCTCGAAACGCTCTGAAATCTTGATGAATCACCTGGGAAGGCATCGTTGTGCTGATAGTTGCAGCACACGGGTGCACCCAACTTCTCCGCCAATTTCACAGAAGTCTCCTGGGCCAACATGGCCAACATGAGGCATCTGGCAAAACGAGCAAAATCCAAGAGTCCAAGAGATCTCACTGATGTTGACCCAATGGCACAACTCAAAGGGGGGCATCAGGGAAATACCCGAAAATTACATGGATGCAAAATCGCAAATATGAGTAAAATATAGTAAAATTACCAAACTTTGTAGGTTTTTTTGGTGTCACCGAGAACCTCCTGATTTCCAAGTCGTCAAGGCTCTACTGCTCCAGAGAGAATCACACCGGCGCCATTGAGCAAGACCGGGAATTTGGCCTTCCAAAAGGAGCTGACCACAGCACCATTGGACCATGATCCCACTGGTCAGAGGACTTCATCCCATACAATAGTTGGTGAGTCATGGTGAGATGGGTTGGATTCAAACAGACACAACCATTGAGTTTAAAATCCTATGTTTCCGAAAATGGTTCCTATGCCATGCATCCTACAGATGCATCTGTTCTCAGGTACGGTATGGGTCAGAACTTGGGGAGTTTCCCATATTTCCCTATCTCAGCTCCATCTCACCTGATCTCCCCCCCATTTTGCAGCAACTGTTCATCAAGAAAGACCACAAAAAACACAAGAAAACTGCCATAAATCACAGGAAATATCAGGATTTTAGATGTTTTCCCATAATTTCGCAACAAATCTCGGGAACTACATGAACCACCATAAATCACCACAGCTTGTTTCCCCTCCATCGAAAAACCACCCACCGGCCTGGGACAAAATCTCGGCCGCCTTTTGGGTGGAGGCTTTGCCGCCTGCGGAGCGTTCCAACTTGACGCCCGTGGGCAGTGGGAACTCCACCACCTGCGCGAAGGGGTTCTCGATGGATGAACTTTTTTTTGTTACTTCTATAGTACAGTAACATACAGTAACTATAGCAACTTTATTGACTATGGATAGATCTAACATGATCTAACCATCAATTGTATATAATAGTACACATCTTCTTATTCATACTATATTACAGTATATTCATTGCTGTTTTAATTGGTAATGTTGCTTTTCGATCTTGTTGGGGCTATAGTTGACCATAGAAAGCTGAAGGGGTTGGATTTTTTGGAGGAAAGGAAGTGTAAATCTCGAACTTTGGGATCCAGATGCGAAATGTGACATTTGATTGTCACAAATAATTAAACCAGTTTGGGTATATTGAACGGGACACGCAAAAAAAAAAACGAACAGTGATACTGGAAGCCACTAAAATCTCATAGTTTGACGGTCCTTTTCATCTTGTCAAGTGAATGGTGAAAACATAAGTGAAAACATAAGTGAAAACGATGAACATAAGATGCCTATTCAGCCTATCTGAAATGAAAAACGAGGCGCCTGTGTCCAGAAGTCTCGAGGAATGTTGATCTGTGCAGGGGCACTGCAGTGAAGTGCCTGGGGAGTCCCAACTTGTCACTTCGTTCACTTCCTCAAGGAGTCCCACAAAAAAACGTTGAACTCACCTTCTGTTCAGTTTGTTCAGTTTCCAGTAGGAAACAGTAGTGCGACCTCCTTATCTTCAATTGCCGTGGCTCAAATTTTGGTCGCCAATCCCCAAATTGGCCACTCTTAGTTTGGATTCATCTGAAACTTTACCCCAAAGATCGCTGGATTCGAACATCATGAACATCATGTTTCATATTTTCCCCAGCAATTCATAGTAAATCCCCCATATTTTGTGGACAAAACCATTTTGTTGGCCATAAATTTGGCACCTTCTCGATCACACGGTTCAGTACCTCGCAGATGCGCGTATGGTCCCTGACCTGCACAGTTTCAGTGACTCGGAGGGGTCAGTGGATTAGTTGACTAGAGTCACTAGAGATAGTTAGTTGAGCTAACCAAATTTACTAAGTCCTACTAACCAACGGAAACTTCTATTTCTGTCCGTTCAACGCAGGAAAAAAAAACGAGGATTCACCACTCGGCCGATGAATCCATATGAATCCCTGCCATCCCATCCGCCTCCTCTTGGTAGCACACGCTATCCTTGAACATGGCCATCTGTTCCACTTCTTGAAATCCACCCTGGCCGATGGTCTTGTTGGCCGCCTGGCACCATGGATTTCAACAACCATGGGATTGGTGAAATTGGTGAAATCCCCAAGGATCCCCCACAAGGCCTGCGGAGTAACCAACAGTAGTGGGGTATGATTCCAGAAAGCCGTCTTCACAGGCGTCACAAAGTTGGTGATACCAGGTCCATTCTGCGCGATCATCATGGACCTGTCAATGTGCGGCTGGACACAGATTTGAACACTAATGGTAATCATCGGTTGTGGACATGTGGTTATCATTTGTCGTTACTGTTGAATAACTTTGGTTTAGACAAATAACTTTGAATGGTAGACCATGGTAGACCAATATGTTGTGGTTGATAATTTAAAAACCCACAGCGGAGTGGCAAGTTTGCTCCGAGCAGCATCTTCCCAGTAGTCCTGGTGTAGCCATCTGCCATCATTCCAGCATTGCACTCCTTGGATTCGGAAAGATGTGGAGTTGTCTGAAAATCAGATACCCTCTGGTAATTTAACATAGCTATTGAAAATGACCATTTATAGTGGATTTACCCATTGAAAATGGTGATTTTCCATAATTATGTTAGTTTACCAGAGGGTACCTCAGGTACCTTTAAATCCATTGCTAAAAATAATGATTTTCCAAACCTCAAAATGGCCAAAATTTACCTGCAGCACGTGCGATCCGCCCCACAGGTACTTCGTTATATATACACTTTCATAGGGTATTTTTCAGGGTTTCTTTAGGGTTTCTTTAGGGTTTCTTTAGTGTTTTTTTTAGGGTTAATTTAGGGTTTATCTTAGGGTTTTTCGAGGTTTTCTTTAGGGTTTATGAAAAAGTGTTGAAGCGAAAGGAGTTCAGCCGATTCCCCGCAGATGGTCATCAATCACGTCCCCGGCCACAAAGTACTGTAAGGGTCACTCAAAATGAGGTTCCCGACATCCGAAAAGAGTTTGGGGCATCAAGAATTTACTGGTGGATACTGGTGGTATGTTCTCACCATTTTCAGACGCCTTTGACGAAAAATGCATTGACGCCGAATCCAAGGTGCATGCGCACAATCCCAGAATTTGATGCCTGCAAGGGAGATGAAATGGCAAGAAGTGTCACATGCCATCCACTTGAAATGGAGAACAATAGCCTCAGAAAATTTCATAGATTTGAGACATCATTTCATCCACTTTCTATATGATACAATGTGATATAATATGGTGTGGTGTATATATATATTATATATATATATTATATTATTATATTATATATGTATTATATTCTATTATATATTATTGTTATAGTTTTCGGCCCAGTTCTTTCCAGAGAGTGAAACCGAGCGTCAGCAAAAGACTGGGAGATCGTACCTCACAACATGGATTTGCGCGTTTCTGAGCTGCAACCTGG
>Ga0126342_10000995_pt1:5000-36853 | contig 36853 bp, 53 predicted proteins | sample Cyp1metagenome_FD_92528 | JGI IMG/M metagenome (GOLD analysis project Ga0126342, IMG submission 92528) | Coral microbial communities from Lord Howe Island, Old Settlement Bay, Australia - Cyphastrea 1 metagenome | ecosystem: Host-associated > Invertebrates > Cnidaria > Coral ... | reverse complement strand
CTGAGCGGTTGCACACTCAAGAAAGCAGCAACGCCTTACCTCCCTGAAGGGTCTCTCGTAGACAGCGATTTCGAAAATCGTGGCCAAATGGCCGAAAATGCATCCCGTGTGCTCATGAAGATTTTATGGAGTGCAAGGTTAGCACGACCAGATTTAATGAAAGGAATTTCAGATCTGACTCGTCGGATTACCACTAGGTCGAAAGCAGATGACAGAAAGCTTTATCGGTTAATGTCATACCTAAAGGGTACTGCTTCCTATGTCCTTGAAGGTAAAATTGCAGACGACGCGAAGGCCTTGCGCCTTTGTCTTTACACGGATGCAGACCACTCATCAGGCGTCCATGATGTGAAATCTACTTCGGGAATGTATTTAACGCTCGAAGGGCCAAATTCCTTTTGGCCGTTATGCTGGGGTTCAAAACGCCAAGGAGCCACTGCACGCAGTACATGCGAAGCTGAAATGATCAGTTTAGATTCCGGTGTTTTCGGAGAGGGATTGCCAATGCAAAAACTATTTGAGACAGTCTTGGACAGACCAATTGATTTGATTTGTCAACAAGATAATGCCTCAGTAATCCAAATTGTACATGGCGGATATTCCCCTAAACTTCGACATATGAAACAGGTCCACAAACTGAATCTGTCATCTCTGTACGAAGTTTTCGAAGACCCACACGTCAAACTGCAGTATATCAAAACAGATTTGCAACGTGCAGATCCGTTCACAAAGGCGTTAGAGCCATGCAAGTGGAACGCAGCCCTCGAATTACTGCACATAAAACCACCGTGAGTTTCTCCTATAAAGCGCGAACTCTGCAATCCAGTGGCCGAAAGCGAGAAAGGGGAGAAGAATAAACTATAAACTCATACAATATCACCAACTATGTCCAAGCAGATGTATCACCAAATACATGGATTCGTGTCACCAACCAATCGAAGCAGTTATGCCAACAAGCCTGGTTGTGAAGCCTTTGGGCTCCTTCCTAGTATGCATGATGTTCGTACTGACCTGTGTTTACAACATCAAAGATGTTTGCAGGGAATCCACTGTTTGTGCATGTACTGTGACATAGTAACATGTCATGTAACTCCAGCCAGCGGGTCAATAGGTAATTGCACCTGTTGCCCTGACTTTGGCTCAAGTGCCCGTGGTAAAAAGGTGCGGTCGTGCTCTGCTTAGCCATTGTTGCCGTCGCGCTCGAAACCACTTTCTCGTACAGGGCTGTTTCTTCATCATCTTCTACTTCAGGTGGGGCTAGACCCAAGGCCGTGTCAGAGGCATCATCATCTGTTGTAGTTGACATTGAGGCGTTGCCGGCGAGTGATCCTTACAGGTTCTCGGGCCCACAGTGGCACCAGGCGTTCTCCTATCCAGGACTCCCACCGGTCACAGACCCGTTTGGTTTCCATCCGTGGCATCTCACTCAAGCAGGTTTGGAATCAAGTGTCAAGGCATATTTGTGGTCGGCAGATCAATCGTCGTTGATTAAGGTGGAACAAGACCTAGCAAAGCTGCAAAGCTAACTGCTAGTGCGCTGGTTCTTGATTGGCATCGAGTTCTCGATACTGACAGGCAAAGCTCTCGGAACGTGCATCGGGTTGGACAGGACGGCCAGATTCCTTGGCGCCACAGGGCGACGCTTTTGGAACTTAGTCATCTGGCTAGGGAATCTGCTCGGCCGATTCACTTGGTCATCTGTTCTCATATCGAGGCTTCATCCAAGAACTTAGAGAACGTCAGCAGTTCGACCGAACAGAGCGCTCACCAGTTCAGCTAGTGCTCATCACCACACAGCGCACAGGGCCTCGAGGCAAACTCGCCGCGTGGCGTGCGGCAATTGCTGGTGACTTGTGCCTTTTCGACGGTAATTCCGAGAGAATTGAAGAATTTGTTCAAGCCAGCCGTCCGATCGCTCAGTTCTGAAAACCAAAGGGCCCAAAGATCACCGCTTTTGCCCAACAGTTGCATCGGCTGGTCAATCTCATCGGATCCTCTGTATTCAACCGCAAAGCGGTTATTAAAACATTTTTCACGGAGCAGTGCCTCAGTTTGCCTCACTGCTGTTAGGCTGCGCCAGCGCCTCGGCAGGAGTACCGTGCTCCGAAGTTTCATCGGCATTTTGCTGTTTGCAAGTCTGCCGGGTCTCGGCATTTTGCTTTGAGTTTGAGCCCAAGACTACAAGTTGAGTTCTCGGCATTTTGCTTTGAGTGTTTCAGAAAATTGGCACTTTGCCACAACAACAATTCATCTGCCATCATTGTCTTTGGATTTCATCAAGTTGGCAACATTCTCCATCCATTATTGGACTTTGATTGTGATTTGCCTTGAACTTTTTCTTTCGCACAGAGATCGCATTTGCAGTATCAACCACAAGCCCAGGGCGTCTCACTGCTGTTGTGTCACAGCTGGATCGTTTCACCGCAAGCTTCAAGGTTGTTTCACTGCATTGTCAGCGGTAGTTTCACGCATTGGAATTTGAATTTCATTTGAACTGAGCATCTTTTATTTTTGATTTTGCAACTGTCTGCACTTGACTTCGCCAAACCATTTGGATTTCCTGCGCCCCTCATTGTTTAGCTGCGTCAGCGCTTCGGTGAGAAGGGTTGCTTGGTTTTCTTTTAGACTTTTGACCTCCGCAATCGCATTGCTTGGCTGCTTTGAGCGCCACGGTGGACTGACTAGTTTGGATTGTCCTATTGAATTACGTGCCTAGCCGTTTTATCTTGTGGACTTTCTGTTGCAATGTCAAGTTCAGATCCAACATCAAACCTCGATAGTTTGAATCTCAGTACCGAACCAATGGACGTCCCAGCAGCAGTCGGAGAAACTGCATCGAGCCGGAGTGCTTCGTCGACACCTCGGCGTGCCCGTTGCAAAAGTGGTCAAGGGCAGGGACAGGGGAGGCGCAACATGTCTCAAGTTATCAGAAGTTTGCCAAAAGGTCATGACTCTGGTAGACGTTTGGCTGTTGCTTCAACTGGTAATGAACTTGGTTTGGAATCCCAGCCATCACAATTGCCTTCAGGTCTTCCTTCAAGTGGTGCCCAATCTTCAGTTCACAACACGTTTGAATATCATGATCAGAGATCCCAACAAGTTCATGGAGTTGATCCCATGGTGTTCTCAAATATGGTTGCTGAAGCTAGACGGGTGATCCAAGAGTCAGAAGAGAAAACCCAGGGGTTAGAGCAGTTAGCCCAAGAAGTTTACCAGCAAGCATGCGCCCGCATTCAAGAACTTGTAGGACTTGCAGAAAGCCTTTACCAGTCCGACAGTAGCAAAGCTTCCGAGATTGAAAAGCTTCAACAAGATGTCCAATCTACCCGAGATCAACTCCAAATTCAAATCAATCGCAATAAAACTTTAGATTTTCAGATTGCTCAGTTTGAGTCTCAGATGTCCAATGTTCAAAACCTGTTTGGTCATAAGGATGCCGAAATCAACCGCCTGATGTCTGAAGTTTCCCGTCTTCGGTTGAGTGAAGCCCGATTCCAGGAGAGATTGGCTGCTTTGAGCGCCACTCCCTCAGTCGCAGCTCCAAACGTTGAGGCGCAGATGAGGCCCAGTCTTGTTCACAGTGTGCCAGGGAATCTTGGAGGGACAGTTGATGGTCGAGTTGTTGAGGTTTCGAATGATCCTGTTGCCAATGGTCTTCAGTCGTCCATGGAACAAAGATTGGATTCAATGATGGCAGCAATTCAGAATTTGTCAGACCGAATGATCAACTATGAGCAAAATGGTGCGGATTCCAATTATAGAAGTCCGTGAGGTGTGTTAATAATTTTGAAAAAACATAAGGGGCTTAATGGTAAATTTCAAACCTTGTTTTATTTTTAATGGCCAGTTTTATGCTCACCAATTTCTGTTCAGCGCATCCTGCACATATTTTTTGGCCCCGGCGCCGCTAAAACGCAAGAACGGACAACAAAAGAAAACGGATCTCTGCCTCTTAGGGGTTCTTGGGCCCGCCTTTCATTTTATACGCGTCATACGCACCCTTAACATCCCAAACATTTTACTTACTGCATTTGTAAGCAAATTTGGGCATCACCAGCCCCTACGTTGATAGATAGAAAGGGCGGCATTTTTTCTCTTGGGAATGCTTCATTGCTGCTGCTTCGACATTTGATGCGTGCTTTTGGTGTGTTTTTTCTTTGTTGATTTTTTTGATCGTGGTGGTCATCATTATTCATGGTCGTCATTTTTGGTGGTCATCATTTGGTGGTCATTCTCCAAACTATTGTCGCCCACCACTAGGTGCTTTGGATGATGACCATGGTCGTTCTTCGCCTAAGCGGGTAAACCCATGGTCATCAAAGCGTCGAAAACAGGGGTAAAATGATGACCATATGATGACCGCGCGGTCATCATTTTAAAATGATGGCCATGGTCATTCTGGTGGTCATCTTATGGTCATCATATGAAGAACCATGGCATGGTCATCATTCCAAAATGATGACCACCAGTGGGGCTATGGTCATCATTTTGGTAGAATGCTCACCAGAACGCTCGCCAGAACGCTCACCACATCCCTTTTGGTCAAGTTTGTTTTTTTTGTTTGTGCAATTTTTTTTTGGGGAATTTTCAAATGCACCGGCCCGGCCATGCCGACAAATACTTGGCCAATCAAGATTCCACTCGCTGTTTGCGGCAGTGAAGGACAAAACACGAATTTGTGCATTATGTGGCAATTTCCTCCTGGTTTGAGTTAGCGGCGTGTTTCTGCCTATCACTACCACGCCGCGCTGCTGTTGGGAATGTTTTGACATAAGACTTTGTGGATATGTCCATATTAACGCTCTCTGTGTATGTGCAAAACTTGCTGGTGGTCAGTGATAAGCCTGAACAGCTCATATGGGTAAATAAACAATGGTTTTTGGTTCACTACCCCCCTGGCCCGCTCACCAAAAAAACCCGGCCGTAATTAACAGGGCTCACGGACTTGTATAATTCCAATCCTGTTTATCTCAATATCAGCCGCTCTCCACAGCCGTAAGGTTTCATCAACCCAATTGGTCCTCCTGATCCGCCTTCTGGTGACGGTGACTGGCCTGAGGATGAGGGGGGTGATAGTGGTGATTTGGTTGTTGAAGAAAAGACAGAAATGGATCTTGTTGAAAATCGTGCCCTCCAGACTGCAAAGCTAGAGCCATTGCCCAACAATGCGGCCGACTTCAGGGTTTGGAAAAACACTCTGATCTTGATGTTGGGACGCCTTGACATCAGTGGCATCGACTATTTGACAAATTGGATCGCTGTTGCTTTCAGGGTTGATTCTGCAGAGGAGTGCTCAAACTCCTCAGGCCTTGTGCCGAGGCTTGACCGATGGCTCGCTTCAGAGCTTATCAAAGGTCTGAAAGGAGTTCCCCAGTTGCAGTTTAAGGTCCAGGGTTACATTGAAAGTTGTACCCGTCAAAGTCAAGCACCCAGAGGCCGAGCTGTCATTCACATGATCTCTCGACATTTCGACTTAGACCGAGTCCTTGGGCCACTTATTACTTCTCAATCGGTATTTTTGGTGGAACTCAATGGGTACTCAGTTGCTGATTTACAAGAGTTCTCATCCAATTTGATGACGGTTTTGAACCAGATTCCGAGTGAGCAATGGCCCAATCAACGAATGCTTGGAGAATTCCTTTTTCACAAGCTGCGGACGGTTCGTCGATTGGAAAGAGTGATTGATGATATCAAAAGGTCCCCTGATGACTCCACGATGTGTGAATTCAACTACCTTTGGGGAAAGCTGCAAGAGTTTCCTGTTGAAGAAAGAGAGGACGTGGTGACGTGAATGCTCGATCCATTGAGCAATCACTTCGTAGCAAGAAGAAACATGACAAGCCAAATGCCAAAGGCGAAGACTCCTGCAGTTCCAGCCAAAGCTTCTCCAGCCAAAGCATCCGTTGCAGCCGCTATAAGCGCCCCAACACCCAAAAATGCCTCTAAAGGGCCTCCCAAAAGTGCAAAGGGTAAGTCAAAAGGAAAACCCGGAAAGCCAATGACAGTTGAGGAAAAGGCCAAGACTCCATGCATTTTCCATCAGATGCCCAATGGTTGTGTTCATGGGGATAAGTGCCATTATAGCCATGTCAAGGCTCCTCCTGCAAAGCTCAAAGACTCAAAGGCCGACCCGAAGGCCAAGCCAAAGCCTGCAACTCCGAAAGTTGCAGCAGCCGTTGCAATTGTTGCTGCGTTGAGCTCCTTTGTCACTTCATCCCAAGCCATTGGAGGACTTGAGTGGGCTGCTGACACTGGTGCTGGTCGACACTTGGTGTCCTATGAAGCCTTGCAGGAACAGGGATATCACAGATCCCTATTTTCCGGTTTGCAAATGACTCTCACGAAAAGTTGAACTTCTCGACAGGTGGTGGTTTCAAAAAATCGTCAGACACCATTAGATTTAAAGACTAAGATGGAATTTTGAGTGATGCCAATCATTATCTTTTGGATTCGTGTCCGATGGTCAGATCAATTGGCCTTGATGTGGAGCAGAATGGACTAGGATTCATTTGGCTTCCGGGCTCTTTGCCCTTTCTTGTTCGCGACCCCTCCAAATGCCAGCTCAACTGCGATGAGGAGAACAAGTTTTATGCATCAAGGGTCACACAACATGTTCCATTTTTCAGAAACAATTTTACCGTCATTCCTGGAATGCCTGCAGAACCTCTTCTCGGAAGTAGTGTCATTGATGTTTTGCCTCCATTAGATCCCGCTGCGGAGCCGGTTGATGTTCCTGAAGTTTTGTCAGTAGAGCCAGCCGTTGAGCCTAGCGAAGATTTTGGAAAGCCAAGCGATCCTGCATCCGTCGAACCTGAAATCCTTGCTCCACCCCCGTTTGATCACAATTTGACTCATTTTACGAAATTGTCCACATGTGATGTTTGCAATCGTGTCAGACTTTACAGCAAAAGGGTCAAGAGGAAGAGAGTTGTCAATGAAGATCTTGATCTTGCGGAGCCCGAAGCTTTTGGACAGCAGTTGGCATGTGACCATTTGATTGTCTTCAAGTCTTCAAGAGGGAAGGAACATGCTGTCTTGATTGTTCAAGATCGTTTCTCAAAAGTTTTGCAAGCTTATCCAACCATTTCAAGAGAAGCATCCCAACTTGCCTCAACCCAAGAGCCGGAGAATGAGCCAGATCTAGATCGGCTGTCCCTACTGAGACTGATTGAATCCATGCCCAAACCGTAGACATAGTCATGCCGAAAGCACAGACCTGATGCCTGACCACAGCCCAACCGTTGCAGCTCGGTCCAACAAATGCATTTTGCCGCTGACCGTAGTCTGTCTTGCATTAATTCATTGCTGCTCTCCCGTTTCACCTTGTTTTGCCATCGTCCCTCAAGCCCTCACAGCCAGTGAGTGATCCCTGTAAGAAAAAAAAGAAGGGGCCAAGCGGCAATAGCCCAATCAGCACGAAGCCCCCCCCCCCAAAAAAAAAAAGAGGGCCAAGAGGCAATAGCCTAACAAACACGAAGCCCCCCCAAAAAAAGCATGATTTTACGGCGCATGAATTCAGATGCATGGCACAGATGTCAACCGACATAGCTTCGAAGTCTCAGGCAGAGCAGCGTTTCACCGCAGTCATTGTTGCCTCCTTTCAAGCTGTTGTTTCTCCCTTTTCGACCAGAGTTTTTGGGCCAGAATGGCCTGCTCTGACGTTTTTTGGATGGATTTTTCACAAAGACCTCCGTGCTAGGAGGCCAGCATGAGTCTTCTACATGTTGAGGCGCGCACAAGACTTTTCAACAGAAAAGGAGTGTTGGAAAAAAACACACACACAAATATGCATATGATTATCTATATTTAGGTCACACATGTATGTATGATTATGTATGTATATATATATATTTAAGAACCTGATAGAACCCGATAGAAAGATGTACAAAGTCCGACCGGCAGGTTTGCACAATCTGAGTCCCGCTCTGTTGGCCGCTGTAAGGGCTTGTATTTTGTTGGAAAGCCTGTGGATTTGCACGTTGCTGCAGGAGATGCGACTGTTAATTTGGTGAGCCAAAAGCTTAGGACACGCTGATACAGCACGCATAAAAGTCAATTCTTTAGGCTTGTCGTAAGTGCGCCAGGTAGGAGCCTGAGATGATCACGAAACCAACGATTCCGATCTGACAGTGCCCAGTGGTTCCTTTCAATTTGATGAGGTTGCGTACCTGGGATCATTGCTTTTCGTCATTGGGATGGGTTGCCTTGGCAGCTTGCTGTCTGTCCTGGACCTTTTGCACGTGTGCACGTGGGCGCCCCAGCAGCCGAATTCTTCAGACGATAAGTGCAAGAGCAGAGACACCCACAACCCACCTCCTAGCTAGTGCATACAAAGGGTATGAAACTGAAACTAGTTTCTTCCTAGCAGGCTAGAATAGAAGTGGAATGTGAACTGATGACAATGAAAATTGGAAGTAGCGGATGCCGCACCTGAGTTGGGCTTATTCCTCTTCTCACATCAGGGGTTGCATCTGCTCGAGTCATTATAGTGGCTTCACCTATCCACCTGCCCCGCGATTAGAATATGTGGGAATGGGATGCCCATGGATGCTCCATGATGTATCTGAGGTCTTTGTCGGGCATAGCGCGTCTAAGTTCTACGCTGTTAGTGGACGGCAACGTGCACCCAGGCCTGGACCTTCCATTTCAGAGGAAGTTGCCTGACTCACTTCCTAAGCTTCCTTCCTCCATACGCCTTTGCCTTTGCCTTTACAGAGGCGCTGCAATCTATTTTAATGGCCCGACCCTCGTCCGCATAGCCGCAGCAACCGACCTTCAATTGTGTGCCTGGAAGTTCTTAGTTCTTGGGCCAATGTTTAACCAGCGTAGCCGTAGGCTGCGCTTGCTTTAAGGTCAACATACGTGCATTATGATACTGGAGCAACAGAGTTGCGAGTGCATGTGCTGAACTTAATGCTGCATGCCCACTTGGCATCACCGAAAAGGATTGCGGAAACAATGTCAAGATAGCAGCATTTGCCCAGGGCCAAATCCCCCATCTCCTGGTATTCTTCCCGCTTCAGCAACCAGCTTCCACTATGACTATGACAATACGTCTCCATAGCTTTGGTTCTGACAGGGAACATATTGTTGATGGAGTAGTTTTGTCAATTTGTTGGTGCGCCCAGCTCGCTTTTCGCTTTGCAGCTTTCGCGCCTTCATTTTCATGGAAACGCAAAGCTTTGGTTCTGACAACTTCTGCAAGGCCGGAGGTCTGAAGAGGCTGAGCATCAGTGCCAGTGGTGGGAGCTTGCATGGTCAGACACTCATTGCAGAGATATGCAGAGTAAGGGCACCTTCCAACATGTGCCAACCCATTTAAACACCATTTTTGCTCCAAAGGTACTTGGTCATCAGTGAGCATCATCAGTGCTTCAGACCGGCGGCTAAAGCCAGAGTCCAAGTCCAGGCTGAAGCCCAAAAAAAGAGGCCCATGAAATTCCATGAAGCTGTTGTGACCGTTGTGACCGTTGTGACCGTTGTGACCGTTGTGACCGTTGTGACCGTTGTGACCGTTGTGACCGTTGTGACCGTTGTGAGGTGTCGAATCGAGCCGCTGGAACAAACTCTTGCAGCGAGAGCTCTGTCAACTCCAGGTGAGATGCCAGGCCAGGTCGACTACTGTGCTGCGAAGCGTGTTGTCCGAAAAGTCTCAGTGCCCAGGATCAGACAGGGCAAAAGCCGTTGGCTGGTTGTTGCGGGACACCTGGCTGCAGTGTGTGAACTTCCAGTTTGATTGTCACGTCGTTGTTGTTCCTGGATTCCTTGTGAAAATTCGCAGGAGCTCAGACCAGTGTCTTATCACTTCAAAGAAGGGCCAGAAGCAAAGCTGGCCAGGCTGTCATCCGGGGACTGTGATGCAAGGCTGATGGATATGATATCCCTTGTGCCGCTTCAAGTTTTGGAGGATTTTCGATCAGTGTGTTGGAAAGGTCTTTTAGGGGAAGGCAGACCGTTGTCTTCAAGCGCTTTCTTTATGGGCACTTTCGCTTTCGCGCAGCCCGTGAGGCTTCAACGTTTGTATTGGTCCATGTAGGGATGTGCAAGCAGTGCCTGAGAGTTGAATGCTGATGGCTTCTGATCGGTTTGAAATATTTTTGGGTTTTCCATCGCGGCGCCTGGGATGAAATTCCAATTGACTTGGGGGATGAATTTTTGTGCCCATAGCCATATTGTTTTCAGCCCTCTGTACATTATGATTCTGACGCACATCGCTTCCATGCCACCACTCTCCTCAGTGCCATGGTCTCACGAGCAGCCCTGTTGGCGCAGAGGAGGTCGGGTATGAGGAATGCTGCGAGCCTTTTCACACTTGTCGGCTGCATGCACACGGTGCCCTTGCTGCTACAAATTGTCTACCAAACCTACACTACTGGTAGTGGAATTACCCAAATTACCCATAAAGATCCAGAATTAAAGCCCATTCCTGAATTGTGAGCCGTGAACGAGGGAACGCATGTTTCATATGTCGGGGCAGGTGTCAGAGATCTATGCACAAACTCGATCAAACATGAAGACGAGGTTGTTGATGTCAGTGCAGTTCTGAGGGATCCAGTTTGGGACCGTTTACTGTACTGTAGCGGTGTTTCAAAGATCCTTTCTCTAAAATGCTGCTCCCGAGGTATATCCTGGCGCCCAGAGGATGCAATTTCATAAAGCCCATGTGGCCTACCAAAAGAGGGGCGAAGATTCTGCGCTGGGAATGTGACACACCTTTGGCTCGGGAAATGGCTGAGTATGTGGAAGCCCCCGACTTTCTGAGCTTTTGCATTGAAAATGCAGATCGATTTTCCAAAAGGGACTGGCTGGCATCATTGAGCCTTTTGACAGTCCGGAAGCGTTTCCATACTTCATTGCCACAATTTCAAACATATAGCCAACGTTTGCTATCGGCTGCAGAGCTGAACTTTCCTGAGAGTGTTCACCTTTTGCTACATCGCTATGGTGTAATTTGTTACGCCCCTGCTGTTTGGAGACTCTTACCGATCATGACCGCTCGTGTCCCGTGCATGACTCCCAAACAAATTGCCCTTTGTGCTTGGGGCTTGGGGCGAACTCTTGTTCATGAAGAGCAGGCGTGGATTGTTCTTGGTGGTGCCGTGTGCTCTCACGCCAAAGAGTTTTCCCTTCCAGACATCGCTATGTTTGCTTGGGGTTTGGCGGCAGTCGACCGCACAGCCCCTGCAGAGATCTTGGCATTAAAGCAGGCTGTGCGCCAAAAGCTAATGGGCAAGGGCCTGGAAGATGAATCCAGTCAAAACCTATGCATGCTGCTGAAGGCAATGAGCAAGCTAACGCCGGGTGACAAGCGGTTCTTACAGTGGCTTTTGCTCTTGATCTTCGAGGCTATGGAAGCTAAGACCATGCCCTTCGCTGCGCAGGGTACCACCAGCATTTGGAGTGCACTTGCTATTCTGAAATGGCGCCCAGAGGACCAGCAGCTGGAGGTGCTTTGTGAAGAATCTCGACAGCTTCGTTTGGATCACACTTTTAACCAGGATATGGCGGCTGAGATCGCTCGCGCTCTTATGGTATTGGATGTGAAGGATCCACGCCTTGAATATCAAGTTGCAGATTATGTGGCTCGCCGGGGCTTGTTATTGCGTTCGGATACCCTCCTGATTCTGGCTGAGTTCTTTGCGGCACGGCAGGTGAGCCATGACTTGGCCTGGAAGAGATTAGGAGTTCGAGTGCAGCAGCGAGGCATCGATCTTTCTTTGCAGGACATCGAGCGCTTGGTGGGAGCTTTCCGAAGAGCTGGTCGTGGCAATCAGCGCATCCATGGCATGCTATCCCTTTTCCTGAGGATTCGTGAGGATCAAGCCAAGTACGGAGCAGCGTAGGCGTAGACAAGGAATTGTGTGTCCATGCGGCATGGTTGCAATCACCTATCATGATATTGTTACTATCGAAAAGTTTAGAAGTCAAACTTCCGACAATATGGACAGATGAAAAGCAGAGGTGGAGGAGAAGAATAGAGAAGAGAAGAGCAGAATAGAGAAGATCAGAGAAGAGAAAGAGTCAGAAGAAAGAAGATGCAGGTGCGCGAAAAGGTAGGAAAGTCGCGAAACACTGTGTTTTCCAATGATTTGTGGCTCTGGAGGGTGGAAAAGTAGGCTCACTAAAGCGGCGGGTGCGGAGCCATCTGGGGAGGTGAGAGATGAAAAATTGCGCGCCATTGTGGCGTGAAGCATATTTCGAAGCCAAAATGTACAAAACGCCTCAGCTTCGGAAAACTTTTGGAACTTGAGATGACGAAAAAGTGCACGCCGTTGTGGCGCGAAGCACATTTCGAAGTCAAAATGTACAAAGCGACCACTTTTGGAAGTTGAGATGTTGAAAAAGTGCACGCCGTTTTGGCGCGAAGCACATTTCCAAGTCAAAATCTACAAAGCAAACCACGTTCAGAGCATTTTTGGACGTTGAGATGTCGAAAAAGTGCATGCCGTTGTGGCGCGAAGCACATTTCGAAGTTAAAATGTACAAGGCACACCACGTTCAGAGCACTTTTGGAAGTTGAGATGTCGAAAAAGTGCATGCCGTTGTGGCGCGAAGCACATTTCGAAGTCAAAAGTGCAAAAACATCTGACGGGTACGGAGCACTTTTGGACGTTCAGATGTGCTTTCGCGTGGCAGGCGCAAGGGATTGTGCACCTTGTCAAAAGTGAGCAAAACGTGAGGGTTTTGTAGCAGTTTCAAAAACGTTGGCATGCGTGGCACAGTTGAAAAGGACCTGCAAACATGCATTTCGCGTGGCAGGCGCAGTACAAGAGACATGTTCACCAGAGATGTTAGGAGGTCAGCGCGCTGATTTCCTGAGAGGGGTTGCATTTTGGAGCCTGAGATCTTCAGGTTTGCTAAGATGATTTTGCGTGACAGGCGCAGCACTTCGTGTGACCTGGCATCACTTTTTCGTGGCAGGCGCAGCACTTTAGACAGATAGAGTGGAAAAATTGCAAAACGCATTGGTACGAGGCCATCAGCTCTGCACTCAACTTTCAATATTTGAAGGAAGTCTCGCAAAATTGCTTCGTTTTTGATGTTGCCAACTTGAAAAATTGAGGAAGTCTCGCAGAATATATAGCTTGTTTTTGACGTTGTCAAGTTCAAAAGTTGAGGAAGTCTCGCCGAATAGTTGCGTTTTTGATGTTTTCAAGTTCAAAAATTGAGGAAGTCTCGCAGAATAGCTTCGTTTTCAAACTTGCAGATAGATAGATAAATAGATAGATAGATAGGTAGATAGATAGATGGATAGATGATAGATAGATAAACAGGAAGACAAATAGATAAACAGAATTAAACAGATATATAGATAGACAGCTGCAACTGCACTACCACTACAACTACAACTTCAACTACACTTCAACTACAAGCAATACAGCTACAACCACAACTACAACCTCATCTACGCTTCAGCTACAACTACAACCTCAGCTACAATGACTACAACTACAACTACAATTACAAGTGCCACTACAACTACAACGACAGCTGCAGCAGCAACTACAACTACGCTGCAACTGCAACTGCAACTACAGCTGCAACTACAACTACAACTACAACTACAACTTCAGCTACACTGCAACTACGCTTCAACTACAGCTTCAACTTCAACTTCAAATGCGCTACTACAACAGCAATTACCACGACCCTACACTACAACTACAACGACAACTACAACTTCAACTACGCTACAGCTACAACTACACTACAACTACTACTACACTACAGCTACAAATGCAACTACAACTACAACTCCTACAACTATTGCAACTACTACAACTACTACAACTAACGACAATTACAATTTCAACTACACTTCAACTACACTACAACTAGAACTACAACCACAGCTACAACTACAACATTACAACTTCAACAACATCAACCCCACTACAACTACAACTACAACTACTGCACTACACCACACTACATGAGGGGGCCGTTGCAACCACTGCAGCCACTCCAAAAAAATAAACTCCAACCACCTTTCGGTCCATCAGGGAATTCGCCCTGCCATCCATGCATCGCAACAACTCACCTCTCCTATAGTGTCCTATCTTTGAAACTCCGCCACCGCCTTGTGCGGTACCACTGGTATAATGTTATATAGTTAAATCGTTATCCCAGGACAAGGTAGACACATAAAATCTTACCATTCCTGGTTTCCAACTTTTCTATCCACTTTGGGGTCGCTATATGGCTGTTCAGGTCGTTCCGTTCAAGCCGCCTCAAGCGCTTTGACGTGGGTTCCTTCTATATAACTCAATAGTTAGTTTTTGGGTGATCTACTCGGCGCAATGATTTCCTGAACCAGGTAGTTATCCAGTTTGAGCATTGAAAGAACATGAAAGAAAGGAACCCGCATTCAAATTGTTCACGCCATGGGCAGCTAGCACACCTTGCATTATTTGACGTTCCCTCTAACATTTAGCTCACACGCTGGGTGGCGATATCTTAGAGTTTTGAAATTCAGCGTGGTCACAAATACATACGAAATGCTCTACCTTTCTACAATCTGAAACCCAAACATGCAGTGGCAAAATGGTGAAAACACCGCAATACGCGAGCTGGTTTAATTCTCCCCTCCCGTTCGTTAGCCTCGGCGACCGTATGTGTATGTGTGTGCATTTGTATTCATATTACATACTTATATAATCTTATATGTATATATATATGACATATATATATAATCGATTATTAAATAAATAGATAAATAAATAAAAAACAAACAAATCAACAAATAAATAAATAAATAAATAAATAGATAAAAAAATATATATACACGCAGTTTCTTGAGTTTTCTTGGCCTACGGCTTGCAGCAGTTGGCAGGCATGGTTTCATAGCTCAAGAACTGGAGAAAGTCATGCCAGAGCTTGTTCGAGACCACAAGGACTCGGTTGAACAAACCAGTTACAAATGATAGAATGAATTCTGCAGTTCAGCTGCCAAAGGATCGAAAACATGTGGTATACCAAGACCTGGTGGCACTTCTGACTCTGGCGTCGCAGGCCGCATCTACAGGATCAGAGGATGTTGATTTTTTGATGGTTTTTGTGGCAGAACACCTTTCAATCCTTTTGTCCAAGAGGTCCAGCAGGGTCGCCTGGAAGAATACGAGGCTCGAGCCCGCAAACGGGCCGAAAAACTCAAAGAACAGGCCAGCCGCAAAAAATAAAGCCGTACTGAGAGGACCCTGCCAACTCGCAGGATTCAAGATGATCTATGATCCAAGAGGGTCCAAGTTTCCAAGATGATCAAAACTTGGCTCTGAGGACTCCCTGCTAGCCAAGCTGACCAGAGCCGTTACTGGGCTAGGGGCGAGGCGATTGTAGCTTTGCGGCTGGGGGGGAGCTGGGGCACATTGTCTGGTGATGTCCAGCACATGGTTAATTTTCAGGCATCAGTGACAAGATTCACAAGAGTGTAAGAGAGCTGAACTTGCCACTGGTTCAGTATTGCGCGCTGGGAAGATTCCATCCGGCCACGTTCGAACGTGAGGGTCTTAGCTGTGTCGGGGGCCAGCTATATTTTCTGTAGGAAGTCAGCCGACATTTGCTTATACTTGGCTCACAATACGTTCCTTCTTAGGCCATAGGGCCATACTTCTGAAATTGCCAGGCCGAGCGGTCAAACTGAAGCGGCTGTGAGGCAGGCAACTCAGACTATCAGCTTGTTTCCTTGAGCTTTGCATGTATGATATCATGGTAGAGAAAGGTGGGCCCTTTGCTCCAAAACACGGCGGATTTTGGAAATCCTTCTGTAGGTGGCCTGCCCCTGATAATGTGACTGGCGAGTTGCAAATCGCCCCATGTGTAAAAGGGAGCTGGCGAAGCTGCGCAGCCATGTGATTCGATGTTCCTCCGCCGGTGAAAGATGCTTGGACAAGACCCACCCAAGGGCCAATGACTAGGCCATGACCAGGCAATGACTACTGTAGGTCATGACTAGCTTGTGACTGATGCAGCTTTTAGTGGCCCCAGCCAAGCTTTTCATGGCCAGCCTTTCAAGCAAAGCGGCACAAAGCTTCTTGCCTGAATATTTGGCTGTCTGGAAGCCTGTGCGCACCGTGGGCCACTAGCAATTTGAGGTCACCATGCCGCAAGCAGTGTGTGCAAAGAATTGATCAACTTGGCTGCACCGGACTCTGGAGCTGTTCGAGTTGTCTTCTGCGAGGCATCGTGAGTGAAACCTTCAAGCAATCGAGACGCAGACTCATAGACACGGACATTGCAACATTTGCGACATCTTGCGACATATCGATGGTTTCAACGACATGACTACTATAGGCTACCAAGTCGCTGGACAAAGGAAACATTTTTTGTGCGTGTGATTTCATAATATTTCATATGTATATATAGTTTATATATATATATGAGTGTGTGTGTACAGGTGATATATATATATATATGTATCTATTTGTTTATCTGTAGATTTATTCTTTGCATTTGGATGTTGGACTTTGGCTATTGCCGATTCCCTTTCATTCCACGCAAGGCCGAGGATGCCCAGGTGTCTGATGTGTACAGCTTCCTGGGAAGCAAAAGGCTGGTAGATCCAGTGCCTCAGCAGCATTGCCATGCTATGCCATGCTGTGCCATGCTGTGCCATGCTGTGCCATGCTGTGCCATGCTATGCTGTCGTCCATTGCCATCCCATGTGCTGCAGATTTGGGGGTTGAGGTCTTGCAGGGCGATCATGCAGTTCTTTGTTGCATTGGGAGCGACTCGGAAGCAGATTGCAAGATATTCAAGATGAGTCAATATCTTGAAAAGAACTTGAAAAGAACTAAAACAACAACAGTTCCTGAAGTTTGACCATGTTTGGCCAGTCACGGTTCATGGGCAGTACATCTTTTTCATACTGAGATTCTGCGCTGGGGTTGCAGCTCATGGGAGACCTCTTCCGTGCTGCAGCTTCTGACATGATGACTGCACCTCAGGTTTGTGATGTAATTACCTGCTACATTCTGCATGAATGCTCGAAAAGAAAAAGCACATCAACAAAGCCAATAGTTTGCGCTTGTCCCTGTATGTATCTAAGTGACTTGCCATCCATTATCAAACAGCTAATCTTCAAAAAACCAAAGCACGGGGCATCAGATTCTTCAGTCGGACATCGATGTACTGAGGAGTGGAGCTGAGAAGCTCACATCTCAGAGGCTCTTGCGGCTCGGAGTATCCTTGCTGTGCCAAGAGGACATTGCAGACGTACTGCCAACAGCCCCCAACAGCCCGATGGTGACATCATTTGTTCCACCCCGCAGGAGTCTGAGCAATCATGGATAGACGCTATCTCTGGAAAAAACATTGCAACTTGGCTGGGGAAGTTTATCAGCATGTTTCCGACTTCACTTATTCACTTGCCTTTGCTTTTGGAGGACCCATTCATGCTGGATGACAACGTCACTTAGAATGCAGACGCCATGTGGTTCCAGGAATGAATGAAGCATCACTTGGTGTGGCTTTAACATGCCAGCTGCCTCATGTATCAGGCCTTCGTTTGCACTAGTCAGCCCCTCCAGCAGAATCTAGAAGTGGTTGAGCAGTGCATTCAACGCAACTTTGCGGCAGAAGTGGGAAAAATCTTGAAGTTTGTTGCAGCTGTTGCATGGGCATATATGGCAACAGATACGTGGGCCTTACCTACTGTGACACTCCAACCTTTGATGCAAGGCAAGGCAGCTGCAGCCGCGTCCTGCACTGCAGGTGGGTTGGGAGTTTATTACTTGCCCCTTGTGGCATTTCTGCAAGGGTCGAAGTGGTGGAAGTGTAGCATTTGTGTCAAGTGCGTCTCACAGAGTTTCCCTCGTCAAACGCAGACTGAACGTGGCAGGCTCCCAGCACTTTGCCTTGGAGCTGTCAGCTGCTCATGCAAATGAGATGGGTGCTTTGACGGTTCTATTTCTTGCGCTGCCTGCTACGGCGGTTGAACCTCTGGAAGTACAGTCCTTGGACGCTGTTTGCAAATTTGCAGCGTCATTGCGCTCCGTGGGCGATGTAGTTGGGAAGCCACGAACGGGATTTGGTCTCAAACCTGCTTATCCCAAATCAAGCAACGGTCTCATCCTAGTCCTCACTCCTAAAACGAGCCCAGCGGGTGATCAATCCCTTACTTCACATCTGGCCCTTGAATGTGCAAAGCTAGCGGAGGATGCCATGGCAGTGTCAGACAAAGAACTCCGACACAAGCTGCCGATAGTACCTGCGCTTGTAGCATACAAGATGCAGCCATTTGGCCAAGATGTCATTGCATGGGGAGGCTCAGATACCGCTGATGTTTCTGACGCAGCAGGTATGCCAACCGCACCTGCAGAATCAACAGTTGCCGCATCAGTCACAAGCACATCACAGCCAGTACAACAATCGCAACCATCACAATCTTCATATGCTCCAATTACGCCGCGAGTTTCTATATCAGTGTGGCAGAAGATCGCGGAGTTGGACAGCTTTGATGTTGATGCATGGTGCAGAGATATGCAGCAGCACGGGCGATCGTCTTCCGATCAAATCATGGAGCTTTCAAAGATCGTGACCCAGTTCCAAGATCTGCTTCGATTTCTGGCCAGTCAGGTGCTTTCACCAAACCATGGAAACACTGGGCCGCGGGAGGCACACGGGGAATCGCTGCGTGAATCTCAAGATTCCATGGTTTCCCCAAGACTGATCGCCAGTCCTTATGCTACAACTCCTTCACGACAAGTCCTACCGGCTCATGGAACGCATAGCCTTGCATCCACAGGAAATCTGGTGGCACTGTCACCAAGAAATCCCACAGACCGACGCTGCTTGGCTGTGAATGATGCTTGTTGAGTCTTTTGATCAGTCTCTTGATTCGCTTCTTCCATATCTTCAATTCCAGACAAACAGCCTCAGCAGATGGTCTCATTGAAACGCCACAGCTGAAGACAGTTGATGCTTCCTTACCATTGTAAGGTGGGGAGAGCCTTAGCAGTTCTCCATTGACGCGGAGCTGCTCCGCAAACTACCCGGTGGGAGCTTTGGCTGCACTGGGCTTTCTCTTAGAAACCAGGCGAACCAACTCTGGGACCGAAGATATATTAAAAATATTGCATGTTCAGACAATTTCAAATCATTAAGCCGTAAGCATCCGTAAGCGAGTTTCTGTATATGCGATTACATGCATGCATCACGTACGGCATCCATCCATGTATGCTTGCGCACGCATATGTACGTATATGAGCATATACATGAGTACACAAGTATGTGATTACATGCGTGCATACTGATTACATACGTGCATATTGATTACATACGTGCATACATACACACGCGTGGGCGTACATATGTAAAGAAGCGCGCAAACATAGATGTATTCCTTTGATCACATATGATCATATCTTGAGTCCGTCCTAATAGCTGTAACAGTCAAAAAAAGGATATCTTTATATTTTGGGCGAACGTTGTTTTGAGTGTTTTCCTTCGTGCACAAAATCGTGCTTTTCGGTGCTTTCCCTCGTGCAAAAAATCGTGCTCTAGATCCCGCTTTTTGGTGCTCTCCCTCGTGCACAAAATCGTGGTTTTTGGTGCTCTCCCTTGTGCCAAAAATCGTGCTTTTTGGTGCTTTTTGGTGCTCTTCCTCATGCCAAAAACCGTGCTCTAGATCGTGCTTTTGGTGCTCTCCTTCGTGCCAAAAATCGTGCTTTTTGGTGCTCTCCTTCGTGCACAAAATCGGGGTTTTTGGTGCTCTCCCTCGTGCCAAAATCGTGCTTTCTGGCGCTTTTTGGTGCTCTCCCTCGTGCCAAAAACCGTGCTCTAGATCGTGCTTTTTGCAGCTCTCTAAGCCCGTGCCTTAGACCCGCGCCTTACACAGAGACACCACAGTATGCTCTCCTTCGGGCCAAAAACCGTGGTTTTTGGTGCTCTCCCTCGTGCCACAAATCGTGCTTTTTGGTGCTTTCCCTCGTGCCAAAAATCGTGCTCTAGATCGTGCTTTTTGGTGCTCTCCTTCGTGCCAAAAATCGTGCTCTAGATCATGCTCGCTGTTACAGCTATTAGGCTACTGTCAAATCATATCATATTGGATCAGATATGATCAGATCACAGTTTCTATTCCCGTGACGTGTTCAAACGGCAGCTGGTGCAGGGTCAGTGCTGCAACAGAAGGGAGGCACTTGGAGTGGTCTGCGAGAGGTTCAGTCACCAAAGACTTTGACCAGGGACCTCTCGCCTGCAGAGCTTCGCATGTTGCGGCTCGGACGCTTCAGTGGCCAGATATTATATGTCCAGATGTGATACGTCCAATGAACAGAAAGAATTGTGATCCTGGGATGCTGGTTTCTATAACTTCAAGTTTCATTTGGTTCTGATTTACTCTTGTCTGAACTCGGAACGCCTGGCCGACTGCAGGACGCTCTTGGACTGGATGAATTGACAAGAGATATATATCACAAATGATCCACAGCTCTCTCAAGAGGCCCAGGTCTATGGTGTTGTGATGCTTTTGATCAGGAATGCATCTTCGCAGCCACTTCCGCCAGGAAACTTGTCGCCCTGGCATTTCGATGTGTCTCGTTGTTTCGTTTTGTTTTTGCATGTTCTGTCATGTTTGAAGCGCCATTTCAGCCAGGCGGCACCAATGTGTGCAACCAGCGAGCCCGTGGCAATCAACGCTGATGTCGGTTCCAACTGCTCTTATGGCCCGGCCCATTTTCGTAGCAATGCGCTCAACCCTGGAACTTTGAGCCTGTCAGCATCTTTTCTGACAGGCTCAATTGCATCCTGGGGAAGAGGTACATATTTTACGATCCCCCAGGACGTGCTCCTTATATCATTTATATCTCTTTGTGCAGTTCGTAAGTTCGTCCTTCTGTCTTTTGCTCTTGCTTAGCTGGCTTAGCCGTGTGCTGCTTGGCATTGGATGCAAGTTCTGTGTGGTAATTGGATCATATTGGCTGTGCTAGTTCTGTGAAGTCCACACCTTGAGGACCGAGCAAGGCTGACACCTTAGCGCGAGATGTTGGAATGGTTGTTTGCAGCCTCTCTTGTTCTGGTTTTCTGAGGCAGAGATCGAGGCGCATGCCTTGGAAACTGGCTGAAGCATCTTGAGGGGATCCAGATGAAAGCAGCGCAAAAGCAGAGCTCAGGTGAGGGGCAGCGGTCACCCATGCCCCAGCCGCCTCAGTTTGCCAAGGTGCAGAAATCTGAGTATGAGCCTAGCACATATGACTCATATGACATTACCAGACTAGAAATGCGGTTACTTCACAGGGCGTCTCTGTGAGGCTGTCGGACGGCGAGAGAGAGAGAGAGAGAGAGATGTGTGTGCTACTCTTCACTGCCATACAAAACCGCTTTCGGGACAAAAACATACATGAAACTCATTAAACCTTCTTGACACTTTGACTGGCAGAGGCTTCACTTTGAGGCAGTTCTTGGTTGCAGGCACATCCTCATTCTGCAAGAGCTGCCTCTGGAATCGTTTTTGCGGCTCACATAGCACTTGGACAGACACAAACAAGCAGCTGCTGCCCTGCCTGGCTTGTCCTGAACCATTCCCTGAGAGTGACAAGGTTCCTGGCCAACCAGTACCCAGACCACATCCTGCACGAAGCCCCACAGAAATGAGCGGCAGCAAGCTGCGCTGGGAGTGGTTGACCTAGTGTGAGCTTGAAAGATGAGCGACCAAGACAGTTCCGTGCTGTGTATGCTGTCGGGACCTTCTCATACGTTGTTATTTGAATTTCAAGTCGTGCTGTTATACTCAGGCCTTCTCCCTATCGAGCCTCTCAGCTGCACCCTGCAAGAGAATTCATGCTGGAGGGGATTTTTCACTTTGGTTTTGCTGGTGAGTACCTTGCGCATTTTTAAAACTTTGACATTCGCTGTAACTATGATTCCTCGATGCCTTCCCTGAAAGGCTGGTGGAATTCAAGCTGCGTTAATGCAGCTTGATGTCAAGATGTGCCAAGATTGGGACTCGTTGCGACTCAGGTGCGATTCATGTCAGCTTCCCAGCCTCAGGCGGCAGTGGCGGCAGCGGCGGTGGCGGCAGTTGGGCAATGGCTGGGCGGCCAGGGTTCCTTGCCTCAGTTGCCTTGCAGATGTTGCAGGTTCAGCTGGCACCTGGAAGCACAGCTGTGCCCCGTCCACTTGGTCCCCAGGCCTGGACCAGGATGGTGAGAACAACATGGATCAACGTAGTGACATGAAGTGGTTCAGTTTCAATGTGGCGTGATATCCTTGGATATTGAAATAAATTGGTTCAATATCGCAGGTGATGCCTCCGGCTCATCATGCACCTTGGACTTGGTAAAGATATGCAAGATACTTCACCAAGTCAAAAACCTTGAATGATACATTGCATCATTATTTTCGCTGGCCTAGGTTGCTTTAGGTCATCATGTCGGAGAGTTTCGCTTGGCACCCAGAACTATACAGCTTCAATCCAGTCACTTTGAGGCTTGTTTTGACAGTAGGGACACAGTTTCCATTTTCAGAGGTGCATGCGCTGGTGTGTCACACAGTGTGTCCCCAGCAAAGATTGTTTGAAGCCAAATGATGTTTCAGCAATCTACGAGCCTCAAGCCAATGCCACTGCCTAAAACAAGACTTGGCGGCCACATTGCCACATAGACTCTCCATACTGCTCCTGTGTATTGGCAATCCGCCGATTCGTTACAGAATAATTGCTTCTAAGGTGCATGCATGCGCGCACACACAAAGAGACACAAGTGTGCGGCGACTACGAACCGGATGGCTCAAAGCACCAAGCTTCAGTTTGAACAACGGGGGTGCGTCACCTGCATGCAGTCATGTATAGTATGGTAAATGTAGCGGGATGCAATTTCCACTAGACGCGCACGATCCCTAAGCAGATTGGTTAGAGCAAAACCCTTCATTTCTCCTTTGACTACGGAGTGCAGTGACTCAGCTGTGCCAATCGCCATTGTGCCAGTTTGTCGCAGTCGTGGCCTCAGCGACTCGGGATCTAAGGAATCTCGGGATTTTGGCAGATCAACTGTCAACCATGCTCCGCATGACATTGCGCAACTGAGGATGGGTGCCAACTGTGCATCTAATGGCCAAGCCTGTGCACAGGGCGGGAGCCAGCAGTCACCCAGAACTCCAAAGGCTGAACCCATGCTGTGATGTGGGAGATCTGTTAGAGCTGCCAGAGCCATCCCATCTCTTTGATCCTGTTGACTGTGGCCAGGGGGAGGAGGATGACGTGTCCAGACTCACCATGTGGGAGCAAGATGTGGAAGCAGTGAAAGAGGACCGACCGAAGTCCAATCGTTTGGATCTGATGCGCGCAGGTTTCAGTCAGTAGAAGCACCTTTCGGCGTGGCATGTAGGAGGCAGCGAAGAGACAACAACGCCGAGAACAAGAAGCCGCCGCCCGGCAAGCCTGCAGTCTCAGTTCCCGTGTCACCTTGTGATTGACTTGCTGCGGCTTGCATTTCCAAGCTGACTGAAGATCTCAACGCAGTATCATTAATCATGCGCAACCATGTTTTCTTTCATTCTTTTTCTGGTGGCTCATTGTTAGGCGAGAATAGAAGCTGTAGAGATGGCGGCAGAGGAGGGACGGGGAGGAAAAGAGGTCAAGGACTCAAGGACTCAACATTTGTATATTGATCCAGGCATATCCAGCCATGAAGTGGCCTTACCGGTGCTGCCTCTGGGAGCTCTCAGGTCAGTGGAGCAACCAAGACCAAGACCAAGACGCTTGACCGCACTGAATGCCATGCTGAATGCCCTGCTGAATGCCCTGCCTCTTGATCTTATTCCACTGCGCTCCCTGATTCTTTCCTGGTTTTGCTTGGCAAGCCCTTAGTGCATTGGAGGCCAGAAAAAGCTAGCAAAGAAGGTAAGACAAAGGAGATTTTGCATGATTTTGCTTTTTTATCGATTAAAATGCATTCAGCTGACTCTTTTTTACGGATCTTGCCAGTGTCACCAGTGCTTTTGCATGACTTTTTTTTGTCTCCTTTTTGTGATCCAGAAACTGTGACCTCGGCACCTTGTGGCCAGGAGGCGCCTGCATCAAAAAACGGAGCTCCCGTTGCGGATGTGGAGATGCCAAAGGCTGAGGACGGCATCGCCTCAGACTCGGCTCAGTAGCCCCAAAGGATGCCATAGAGATGCCATGATTTTCATGGTCTTCACTCTGCATTCTTCACCTGCAATGAGTCTAAAGACCAAAGAGTAAAGTTCAGTGTAAAGTGGCCCGAAGGAGCGGACCAAAGAGCCTGCACAAGAGCCACCAGCTCCGCCAGCACTACCTTCGCCAACACTAGCTTCACCAACACTACCTTCACCAACTCTGCTAGATTCAGCGAAGCCCCAGGCACCCACTCAAGAAGTACATATAGTACTTGTAAGTGATTAGACCATGGAATCACTTTCATGAAACAGAAAATTTGCGTACATGCAGCCACAAACCGCCCCATCATTTGCCTGCAGGCTGTAGATGGCAATGTGCAAAAAGAAATCGAAGAGGCGATACTGGGATTGGGCATTGTCATCCCAATACGTTTCGGCAAGAGACACATTCTAGATTTAAATATACATAGCAATTTTCCTGGTTCCAATCTAACACCAGTTGCCAGGTGTTGCGATAATTGTCGCATGTTGTTGCGATGTGATTGATTTTGAGTCAGCTTGCTTCAAAAACTCTGATGTGAGAATACCTCAGGTACGAAAGACCGTAGCTGACCTGCCGCAGCCAACAGAGACCTGTAATCTCAGAACATTGCCAGCAGCTCTCATCATTCTGTTTCTGTATGCTTTCTGTATTTCGGGATCCTGAGAGATCCTTATCTTGCCGAGGTCTTTGGTGCGATATCTGCTCGAGGTGAAGATCGTCTCCGCAAAAAATGTACCCGCAGAGGAAAAACAACAATTTGCCCCTTAACTGCAGTAACTAGAGTAACTAGAAGGTACCTGCAAGGTTGAATGCTTGACATGCCTGGTGTGTTGTAGGGTGACTATGCGTTGCTATTGAAATCTATTTGAGATCTGTATCATGTAGTCTATATTATATTGTCTATATCTATATTCAGTAACTTTCCAGGCTGTGGGCTTAGCAAGGTGCAACTTGGCAGCAGCTGATGTTGGACTGGGCGGGCCATGGTGCAAGGTGCGGAGGAAAGCGGATGCGGTCGTTACGTGGCAAGGGCCTGGCGGTTGACTCCGCTTAATTCACCCGAGGTGATAATGCAGTGAAGTTTCGGACAAAAACAGCCGCCACAAGAGAGAAGGCTGTTACTTGTCAGCAAGACTCCACAGACAACAGGACATATATGACATTTCGGCAATCTCTTCTAGCTGTCGGAGAGTATCGGAGAGTTATTGTATATGTTGTTCCTTCTCGAGATCGCTGAGGTGTGGAACCAAGCTTCGAAACTGCAGATAGCGCACGGTGACTTCCTTACTTTCAGAGTTCAAGACAAGGACGGGCTCAAAGGCTGAGGATTGTGGCCATAACTGGCCTATGACAATGATCATCTATGCCAATCTATGCACACGTTCTCTTCTTTGTGTACGTTCACTAGGGCGTGCCAAGATTCTGACCCACAGCTGCATGCTGCCACTGCAGCCGGTGGAGAAGCCAGGATTCTGAAGACCCAATGGCCTTCATTGCAAGAACTAACCTTGACTTTGATCGCATGCTCCCAGCAGGTATGGGCTCCGGTTGGTGTGCCTTTGTTGTGTCGAAAGATTTCGTTGACGGTTTCATTTCAATTTCATTTCCATTTGATCATGGCATCGAAGGTTTTGAAGATGAGCTGGACTTGGAGGATACAAGCGGGAACAAGGCTAGGAATTAGCAAATCAGCAAATCATTTGAATCTAAATCATTCTAAATCATCTTACATTGAAGAAGTGATGTCCTTTCTTTGCCCATCTTTGTCTTTGGGCCGACCTTTCACATGGATCAAAGAGCAAGTGTAAATCTCTTGCGCTTCGAACCCATCAGGTGGCGGGTTCCGTTCTCAAGGCACTTCGGCATGAACTGCAAATTCAAGCCATTTCTTTAACTTTTCCATCTTTTCCCTGGGCTTTGAGCACAGCAAGGTGAGCTGTGAGCCTATGTGAGCCTACGTGAGCTGTATCATAGATTGTATCATGCTGTATTTGCTCACATAGTCAGGTCCGTGTCCGAGTTCACGGAGCTCGGGTGGCGACAGGTCAGGAGTGATGCGCCAAGTGCCCGAGTATCCCGAGTGACAGAGGATGGCTTTGAGTACATGGTACGGCCTCCAGCTCCGTGGCCGATTTCGGTCAAGTCACACAGCCCAGTCATTTTTGTCAAGTTCAGACTTCTAGTTTACTGTATCTATGTTGTTCGACTAGACTATTTCAGCAGACTTATGGTTTTTAAAAACTATATATAGTTTACATTATTTGATTACTGTATGTTCTTCGGCGTGCGAGACTTTTGTCATAATGCCTGGGCTGTTGAAGTTGCACGTTCTTGCACGTATCACCATGGTGGTCCTTCCCCTCAACGTGATGTCGGACAGATGACCTGAAGGCTGACAGCCTTCTGGGGTGCCATGTAAGGGTATGCCTTTTTTTTGAATGTGCGAATGGTGCCATCCAAAAAAGACGTTTTCGAAGTTCTCTTGACAATCGTCCGGCTGCGTTCCCGCAGATGTTGGTGGAAGCAGGAGAGGGGTGCGGAGTGCAATTTTTCTGTGTCTCACCAGACCAGCAGCAGGTCAGTGCTTTTAAAAGAGAGGTGAAATATGTTGAAATTGTTCAGTAGAAGGGTTGGTGAATGAATAGATAGATAGATAGATAGATAGATAGATATATATATATATTAAATTGTTTGCAATATCGCATAATTACCTCCAGAACTCCAATTGCGAACGACCTGTTGACATACAACCTGGATGGCGCGCGAATTCCGCTGCAATCCGCTTGCGAGTTTGCGCCAAAGGTCACTTCTTAAGACGTCCCGGCGTTCGTAAAAGAGTGTGAAGGATAGAGTCAGACGTGAAGGCCCTTCATGCTTGTGTGTTCTGGAGCTTTCTGAAGCTTTTGGACCTGCTTGAAGGACCTCCTGTGTTGGGCGGCGGAAAGGCCCTCGCTTTGTAACGCGCCTGATCATCATGATCTTCATCACCATCCAAGGCCATATATATATATGTACGCATGTTTTACTGATGAACGTGTGGGCAGCTTCTGACTCAAGCGTATGGAACGGCCGTTAGCAGTTGGGTCTGCCTCAGGGGTTGCTTCCACCTTAATCTTTGCCTTCTTACGCAATTTGATTCAGGACTATCACCATCCTATTGAGGTGCCATCACTGCCACTGCCTGTTGAGTGCCCCCACATTGACCTTGAGGACATCCCTTTCTGGACTTTCCTGACAGGTGTCTGGAGCTCTGTTAGGGCCAGTGATTGATTGTCTCACCCTTGCGCGTCAACGGTGGAGGCGCTTTGTGCTCAGTGCTTTTGCTCATGAGCGCAGAACAGGGCGCCAGCCTAGGGATTCATCTAGGCCCTTGCATAAGGTGATTGCATGAGCCGTGGGGCTGCTTCTCCGAACATTGACAGTGAGGGCAGGCTGCGTGAAGAGGTTAGGTCTTTGAGAGACGAGCTGCGGAGGTTGACTTTGAGGGTTGATCAACAGGGTGACCAGTTGAGTGATCTGCAAGATTCTTTTTCTGCCAGCATCTCTTCTCAGTCCTTTGAGGTGGTGAGTGGTGTGGGAGCTGCGTCTGCACCATCTGCAGCGCCGACTCCAACGGGCCTCAGCTGAGCCTCCAGTGGAGGATCCGCCTAGTGATCCTTCGGGACCCTACACTTGGGAGTTCCGCAAGACGGTGGCACGTGAGATCGGAGCTTTCTTGAAGCGAAGTCTTCAGGGAGAACATCGAGGCGAATCAGGACGCAACAAGATTCGGGCTCTCCGGAATCGAGTCTGCATTGTGGTCAAAGCTTTTCGAAGGTGGTCAAAGCTTTTCGAAGGTGAAGGCCTTGTGCTACAAGAACGGCAGTTGGGTGGATTCAGTTTTTGAGGGGGTACCCTCCTACGGGGAGGCATCCATTGTTGTGAGTGCCGCAGGCCTGCAGTGGCCTAGCGAGTTCCAATGAGTGAGCCATCCATTGACGGTGAAGCCCTCTCCGACCCGGGGTTTCACGAAGACGAAGGGCCGGATCCAACAGCTCTCGGGCCCAGAGACTTTTTGGTTGCTCAGGCTGACGGCTCGGTTGACCATCATTACCGAGTCGGACGCCTTGCATTGCCTGAGAGTGGAATTTTGGTTTCAGCTGTTGCAGTGGCAGAGATTGAGGGGAGGCTTTTGGTCGCAGTTCTTGAAGCAGTCTAGCATAAAACAATTGCCCGGCGGCTCTTGTCTCCTCGAGCTCTTGCGAAGCCTACTATTTTGTGCTCGGTCGCAACTTGCGGCCTTGAAAGCCGCCAGCTTGCCGGCTTTGAGAGCCTTGACATCAAAGTATGGTTTGGGCTTCTTCATCCAGTTTTGGAACCCGACGTGGACTACGTCTCCGAAGAGGACATCGGCCACACGTTCACGCCAGAGGGGCATGCAACTCTGCTTCCTTATGGCCCGGCTCTGGTGGAAGTGGCGCAGGCGCATTTTGCCTTCAGCACGGCGGACGAAGGGCTGCCGGATGGAGTTCCAGAGTGTCCCCCTGCCGCTACAGAGATGAGCGAGCAGAGGCTTCAGAGATTCAGCGAAGCCTACAGCAGTTGATCGGGGCTCAGGTTGGATCTGCCCCTGGCCCGACCTCTACCTCCAAAGCCAGATCCTCCCACACAGAAGGCCGTGGCAGCCTCCACAAGCGGCCAAGGTGCAGAGGCCGGGTTGTCAGGGTTTGGCCCGGAAGTGGTGCAGTCAGCCCTGGCTGCCGGTATCCCAGTAGAGCACCTCAGGGAGATGAATGCAATTTTGAAGTCAAAGTCCTGCCCGTTGGACGAACTGCCTCGCCAACGCCCTGCTCCGCGAACCAATGTGTGCCGGAGCGACCATCCGAGGATGGCTGCCACAACCACGTGAGATGGTGTTGGCAAGTTGCCGGCATATGGGATGCCCTGATTGCGGGGCGGGTGGCGGAAGCACGAGCTCGCTGCGGGCTCCTGATTGCTGCAGCAGACCAGGCCAGCATCGATGCCAGAAACTGGGTGGTGTCAAATGTCGCCCTGCTGGAGGCCCCACCTCCATATCAAGCGTTTGCCCAGCATCAGATTCCAGGCCCCTTGGAATTGCGGCACGGCGTGATCTACGACCACAGGTGGGCGGAGATCTTCTTGGGGCATTTGCGGGAGGTGGATTCATTTGTGGATGCCAAGAAGAAGCTGGGGAGTGGAAAAGGGGCGGCCAAAAAAAATAGCCGACAGCAGCAATGCAGAGCCAAAAGCAAAGGCGAAGCCGAAGGCCAAAGAGAAGGCCGATCGAGGCAAGAAATGCCAAGAAAGCTCCGGTCAGGAGGCTGGGAGCTCGAGCCATGCGTGATGGAGCCTATGAACCTGCCTGAGGGGGCCGGCTCAGGTGGGATTGAAGCAGATTTGCACCGGTCTTCGCGAATTCATGCCCCTGGAAGTGCGGCTTCTACAGTCAGTGGATGTGGTGTTCTGCATATATAGCCTCCTGCGGCATCTACTAAAAGGTCGCTGTCGCCTAGGAGCTTTTTCGAGAAGTTTGCTTGCCTGGCATTTTGCGCCTTCCAGTGGGGAGGTGACAGGCTCCTCAGAGATCTTTCCCTTGCCGCTGCCTTACCCTGAGGTTTTTCAAAAGAAGCACAGAGCGGAAGATGCCCGTGGCGCACTGAAGAAGGGGTTGTGGTGGTTGTCATCGTTTTGAACTTCCTCTTCATGCAACGTAGCAAGAGTGTTGGTGATGCGTTTGGAGGGCAGAAGCGGCTGACAAAAAGTCAATGGGAAGCTGTCGGAAGGATAGAAAAGTTTCTGAGAGCTTGGACGGAGGTCTCACATATCACTCCTGAGGTCATGGGCAGAACTTCTGGCAAAGTTGAGAGCCTGGAAGCCAGTCTGACCGAGCTCATGAAGTGTGCAGATGCTCTAGCGAAGCATTTTGTTCCCCACAGCAGGAAGATAAACCTGGAAAGCCCGTCAGCATGCCTCCATCTACAGGGCAATTTTTGAAGACGCCCGGCTTCAGCACTTTCAAGCAGGTGGATGCCTCCAGATTGAGTTTTGTTGGGTCGCCAGCCTTTGACCCGACACCATACCTGGACGCTCTCAGCAAGCAGATCTTTACAGATCCCTTGAGCTGCAGGATGGGCCCGGCCGACTGTTTGGTTCGACCGCCCAAGTTGAGGATTCACTGCAGCCAGAGTGAGACGGTGAAACTGTTCAGCTTGTTAGATGCTTCAGGACGCCTGCGGGTTCATCTGCCGCATGAAGCCAATCCCAGTTTCGGATCTGGCTTATTTGCAGTGGCCAAGGACTTAGAGAAGGACAGACTCATCTTGGATTCGACCTTCTTGAAGAGCCTCCCCAGCGGTGGATCCGGTCGTTGGCGTCGGCAGAAGTTTTGTGCAGGATGACGTTGGATGATGATGAGGTGCTTTGTTCCTCTGGCCACGACTTGAGGGATTTTTATTACCTTTTTCATGCGTCTTCGCCCCGGAGCCGGAGGAATGTTTTGGTTGGAGCCATGCACCCAAAGGAACTTCTGCACCTCAGCGCCTTGAAAACGGAGCACCTTTCTTCCAGCTTCGTGTATGGAGCTTTGGGATCGCTTGCGGTGGGTGATTCTCAGGCAGTTGAGTTGGCGCAGAGCTGCCATTTGGGCTTGGCTCTGCACCACTATGTACAAACCACTGCCGCGCTGTGCTACAATGTTTGGCTTGGTGATAGATGATTTTGTGGCCTTGAGTAGGGTTCCTCGGCGGAGCTTTGTCGCCGGGGAAAGTGAGGGTGCTAGTGGCGCTGACAAGATGCAAGCCGCCTATGAGGAGGTCAAGCTTATCCCAAACAAAAAGAAGGCATTTAGAGATGAGCTGCAGGCCTCGTTTTGGGGGGCTGATTTGGATGGAGAAGAGGGTATAGTCAAAGGCTCCTTGAAGCGAGCCATCCCGTTGGCAGGGCTTATCCTGCGCCTGGTGAGAGCTGGCCACTGCTGTGGCAACGTCATGCAGATCATTCTGGGCTCAGTGATTTCCCTCTTTCTTTTCCGGCGGAGGTTTCTTGCGCTGCTTGATGCTTGTTTTGAGAGTTACCGGGGTACGGCAATGGATGAGATTTATGTGCTCAGCGGGCGTTGCAAAAGTGACCCGCTCATGATTGCCGTGCTCATGCCTTTAGCTGCGACTAATTTGAGAGCTGCCGCCCCTGATGTTGTGGCGGCGTCTGATGCTTCAAATTGGGGCGAGGCTGGCATTTACTGCAATATCTCACCCATGATCGGCAGGGAGCTCATGAGGCACAGTCTGAGGAAGTCTGTCTGGACCAAACTCCTTAGCCCTAGTCGAGCCCTGCTGAAAGCCTATGGCGAACTACCAGAAGACGAGGAGTTGCCTGAAGGGGAAGAGCCCTACAAGACAAATGCGCTTTGGACTCTATTGGCTGAGTCTTTGACTTACAGGCTCCCTTTTGCAAGAGAGCGCCGCGGGCGGAGGCACATCAATATCGGAGAAGTGCGAGGTGTGCTCAGGACAGAAAAGCTCCTGGGACTGCGGAAGCCATCACGGCGAATATTGTTGGGAGCCGACTCTGAAGTTGCATTGGGAGCGCTTACCAAAGCCCGATCTAGCTCAACAGCCATCAACGAAGAGCTTTGCCGCTCTCTTCCTTGGATGATAGCACTCGATTCTTACCTTGACCTCATGTATTACAACACCAGCAGCAACAGAGCTGATGACCCCACACGTGGCAAAGAAGTTGGGGG
>Ga0126342_10000994_pt1 | contig 36855 bp, 24 predicted proteins | sample Cyp1metagenome_FD_92528 | JGI IMG/M metagenome (GOLD analysis project Ga0126342, IMG submission 92528) | Coral microbial communities from Lord Howe Island, Old Settlement Bay, Australia - Cyphastrea 1 metagenome | ecosystem: Host-associated > Invertebrates > Cnidaria > Coral ... | reverse complement strand
GGGGGGGGGGGGATAAGAAATGGGGATTGCATGGCATGTTGGGATTTCAATTCCAAATTGGGATTATCATTGAGTTATCAAGAGTTATCAATGTCCAAATCCAAACCTTGGATTTCAATATGTTTATTTTGCAACATCACTTAAATGCCGGGAGTGAAGCAATGAACCACTGGGGTGTAGCCATGACAGATAAGATAATTTGCTCCAAAGGCCAACCGGAATCGTGATGGTTTGCACGGCATCAGGCAGGCAGCCCCTCTAAGTTCTTGGACATTGAAGTTCTGTTCAATCACTGAGCGACGACCCCAATTAGGGATGGTAATCATGGTTACCAGGTCCACTAAGTGGGTTATCCCATGCACAATTTCAAACGAATTGTTTCAATGAGCGGGATAAAAATCGAAGTAGATATGGATTGATTTGGGCATGTCGGGAAAAGCATCCCAGTCCCAGTGTTTCTTTCTGAAAGTGAAAGCTGGCATTCCAATTTGCCAAGAAACGTAGGGAATATGCCAACTTGACCCAAGGAAAACAACAAGGACCCCAAAAAATAATGACAGTGCATACTATCATTTTATCCAAAGATAGGCTCCCCGGTGAGCTTTTCTCACTATTTCTCAGGATGGCCTGCAGTGGGAGTGCTGGGAGGAATACTCCGAGCCACCTGGCACGTTTTTGCACATCATGTGGTGGTGGCACTTGTCCAACAAAAAGGGCCCAGGGCTGCTCCAATTCATGGTAAAAGATAGCCACAAGGCTGGAACAACATTTGACCTCTTTATCTACCACTTTCCCTCCTTGTATATGGGTGTTGGGAGCAACCATGCCTTGGGTCACCAATAGAAATGACTATGAAATGACTATGAATTATGATGAATGAATTGTGGACATCTAGTTTTCTTCATGCCGAGGGATGGGGTGACATCTCTCAAACCAAGTAGCAACAGTGAAATGGTATGCGCTCTTCATTTTCCAATTCAGAACCCAAAAAAAGATTCGAACGAAACGATTTTGCTAAGTCCTGCCAAGTAGACCTATATAAAGCCTATATAAGTAGATTAAGTGTGTTTTCAACCCCGCGGACCTAATCAATGCTAATTTACTTACAATTTGAGCCATACGTAGAATAAATACATTACACCTATATAGTTACACTAGTTACACATAGCCACATAGCTAAACAGATTTTTATTTGACTCAATACTTTTATAATTACTTAGAATATGTAATATCTTAAGATTATTCAAGCATATTGAGACGAAACACAACTAGTGAAAGTCCTACAAAGACGGTTGTAGAAGGTCTTGATCTTTGGTCACCCCGGTACTCTACACCGCCCGCGTGAGTGGCAACGCGTTTTGGCACCCCTTGATCTTCAATCCAGGGAGTACGGCAGCGAAACAGTGCCAGACTTCTTCACTGAAGACCTGGGAAGCCCGGAGAGGGTGGATGCGAACCGCCAGGTTTACGGCCGCCACAACAACATCCCGGAGTTGACCTCTTCATTGGACACAAATGATCCTAAGAAAATGTGGTAACCCCAATACAATGATCAACCTACCATTTGGGAATGGTTTACCAACCTATGATGTAGTATGATGTAGTATGATGTAGTATGATGTAGTATGATGTAGTATGATGTAGTATCTGAATGATTTATCATTATCTATGATTTGGTTTATCACCTCAGTCATGCAGATGACAAGACAAAATGATGTACTTTTCAGAATGCTGTCTGCTCAAAAGTCGTAAAGCTATGGACCTGGGATGCCACCGGGAAATACATGTTGCTGCTTCGGGTATCCTCTTGAAACCGTTAAAATGTTGCGATGAATGGCTGCCTGATGATTAGCCTCTCCCATATGCGAACCATGGTGCTGGATTTTTAAATCCCAACATTTGCCACAAAATCACCCAGTTCTGGTGCGGTTTGCATATACCAGCACCATGCTTCGCATAGTCTGGGAATCAAACATGGCGATCGCTGGACTGAGGATTGAGGTTTTGCCCTGATGAGGATTGAGGGCTTTATGCCATGTTTTGGGACATGTCACCCCAAAACAAGGTAGTTGTCATTGGACATAAAGGTCTTTTGTGGGACATTTCACCCAAAGATGTGTCACCCTAGAAAAATAGGATCAGCTCTTGAAAGGTCTTTGGCTGTCACCAGCCATTTGTGACGGGGACACTGATGATCAATGCAGGTCCAGATGATAGCATTGTTTCTTCTAGAAATATTGAAAGTGATGATCAATCATTTTGACCCCCTGGGAATATCTATGAATATCTGATCTGTATATATCTTTAATATTCTTTAATTATATCCTTATGGAATACCTGAAATTCAAATAGAGTCGGAAATTTCTTACCTCCCAGCTTTTGGGTAGTTCATATGGAGCAAGTCATTTTCGATCGTCGCCTCAGGCGTGACATACAGCCGCGAAATCACAAGAAAACGCCCAAGTCGGAGCGGTTGTGGTTGGAGCCCCAGAATTCTAATTTGGCCATGGGAAATCCCTGTGATCAAACATCCAACATAGCTGGAAAATTCCCCCATAAAAATAGAGATTTATAGCTTGGAACATCATCATCCATTGCTATGGCGTTGATAACCAGAGGTTTAATCAGGTAAATAATGTTAAAGAGTGGTTCTCTTCGTGAGAGTAAGTGTGATCACAACGTTAGTGCTCTGATGTGGTTTTCCTATGTTTTCTTGGGACCCAGGTGTTTTCTGTGTATGCGGGTGATGTACATTGCAAGTCATCTAAGCAGTCACAAAATTTCAGCCGGGCACCCATGACAGCATGGGTCCACCCTGTGGCTGAGAAAACCTACCATGACTGGGACTGGTAAATCAACCAGCCATTAAAGTGGTGATGACTTGGCGATGGTTCATGGATGTTTATGGCCTTGGGTTCACCAGATGTAATCGGCCTGTAGATTCGTTCTTGTGGGTGCCGATAACTTTGATAATACGTCTACAAGGGTGGGCCCCCTAGATAGCTAAGTTGGCAAACGTGGCCAAGATAGCTAGGATGTACGATAGGTATGGCTATTGTGGCTAATGTTTTTTTTTACACCCACAAACATACCTGGGGGGCACCACCGAGCAAATGTAGGTCTTGCAGGGTTTCTGAAGATTTCTTTTTCATGTAAAACACCGGGCTTGAACTGGAGACTGATGGCGGTTGCTCACGATCAAACTTCCGTGCGGAGGGCTTTGCAGGACGGTATTTTTAGCCTTGAAAGCCGCAATCCACTGCGCCTGTCAGCGAAAATTGCCTGTTGAAAGGCTGAAAAAAATGTTCAAAAGCATCATGTTGTTTTTGTTTAAAAAAAAAACGCGTTTTACCACCGTCTTGGAACCCTTTGTCGGTCAACTTCACTTTTTACCCGCACATGTTCACTTTTGCTTTTGAAGTTCCCAAAAAAGCGCGCCACTGCCACTTCCGCACCGGTGCGGCCATCAAATCTTTCTTGATCTTGGCATATGAATGCTCGATGGAATGGTCATCAATCCGTAGGGATCAATCCGTCGCCTTTCCATCTCTATTCGGATTCCCAGTTTCGGATGGATGACCATAGCACCATGGAATCCCAAACTCGACCATGGCACAGATTTTTATGGCTTTCCGCTGATTTGGGGGTACCCCCAAATCATCCATTTGAGATTGGGATGGTTCATTATAATTACACATTTATACATTTACAAACCATCTATTTTGGGGTATCCCCATTTATGGAAACCTCATGAAAGGCCCATGTTCAGGGGAATCCTTCAGAGCCAAAGGTTTCGCGGCAGCTCTCGGAAAAAGATGGTCATATTATCATTGATAGATCCATAAACTATCGATATATCTAGCAGAATCTAGCACAAACCCTAGTGATTGGAGATATGTGCACCAACTTAGCCAACTATGTGGCCCCATTGTGGTTCAATCACCATTTTTCTTACGCGGTTTTGGAGATGGGGACTCCATCTCCACCCGACCCTCCTAGGTGTGGAGAAGTGCTGGTTTGGCAAATTAGCCAACCAGAACCGCCCGAGGCGATCATTTCACCACGAAAAACGGGTTATTTCACCACGAAACATGCGCCTGAATTCATTGGATGTTTATGGAATATTCAGAAGGGAACATTCATGGAGATATCTTGGGATATCCGGGCTACATTTATTTGAATAGAATATGATTCGGGATTTTTTGTTCCTGATCTCATTCGCGACATGCTTGGGAAAAACATGGCGCGACATGGCGCGACCTTACTGGGACTTTATCCATGGTTAGGCTGGGATTGTTGCTGATTGTTGCTGATTTGGGATGAGATTTCTTGAGGATTTACCCTCTGGTAAACTTTTACGTAACTATGGGAAATCCCATGTTTGATGGGAAAATTCACTATTTCAATGGCCATATTTTCCATAGCTATGTAACAAATTACCAGAGGGTATAAGGATTTATCAAGAATGCGAGAAGGTTCCACCAGCCACCCTTTTTTTCCACCGGAGCCGATCCACTAAACACAGGGAAACGGTGGTGAACAGAATTAAGCTGACAAACTGACGCATTTGTGCAAGGTTTCCCCTTCAGATATGTCATCACTAGAACGTTGGTCCGTTTTTGAACCTTTTTCGCGCCCGGAAGATACTCTCCGGTAGTCCCAAAGGTCTAGCTTCACCGGAAATTCCGACAAAACAAATGCATTGAAATGGGAACATCATCGAAGTAAATCATGGATTCTCCAGCCGCGTTCGATTGGCATTGAGAGCAGTGACAAACTGTGAACACCTTTTCGAGGTGCCTGTATTCCGTTCCAGTGCGCCCAAGTAGCATAAATCCCAATGGACCCTTAGATACCCTCTGGTAATTTGTTACATAGCTATCATAGCTATTGAAAATGGCACTTTATAGTGGATTTTCCCATTAAAAATTGTGATTTTCCATAGTTATTTCCATATGTTATGTTAGTTTACCAGAGGGTAAAGTAAAGTATCCCCAAATGGATGGTTTATACTGGAAAATCCCATTAAAATGATTTAAAATTGATGATTTGGGGGTACCCCCATGACATGAGAGCTCCATATATACAGCCATTGAAGAACCACAATAGATCTGAGGTATCATCACTTGCTATTTATAGATATAGAATGGTGTATATATATTATATTATATACATATTATAATATGATATATATATATATATCATTATAGGCCTATTTCATAGGTCGTCTAGATAGACTTAGTGTATTCTAATGTTGTATATTATTAAACCCTATAAATATGTTTAAACCTGTCTAGTAGGTAGATCCTCTAAACATCTAAATTATTTAAATTTGCTGAATCATCCAAGGTTTTTTCCATCAGTTGAGTGCATTGTTGTAACCCTTCGAACCCATGGAGCTTCACCAAAACACGGGAGCCATCTTGGAAATGTTACCTGGTTGGTGGTTTCAAACATGAATTTTAAATTGTCCCCAATAGGTGGGATGATGATCCAATCTGATCCCGTCTGACTCTCGCATATTTTTTTCAGAGGGGTAGGTATACCACCAACCAGGTGTGATACAAAGATAGGTTTTGATGTGTTTTAATCAAGAACTATCCGAATATGATATTAGAGCATATATGAGCAATGAGAAGCAATGGTTGTTGAAAAGTTAAGGCAATATATATATACCATTCTATATCTATAAATACACCATTATAACTGAGGATTCCTGGAGGATTCCTGGTGTTACTGTTGTAGATTGACCTCAAATTCTCTTGCAGTTGGCACATACTGTAGATCTCCGTAGATCTGTCCCATGATTTGATGATAACCCCGGTAACCGACAGTAACGTGAGACCTGCAAAAAACAACCAGTCTTCTTGATGAGTATGTCTGAACATGGGAGATACACCCAAATGGATTCCAAATGGCCATTTAAAGTACTTAAATTTACATAATTTACATTGGGAAGCTGGTTCTATGATCATCATTTTTGTAGATTCTCAGCGCAACTCTGATGTGAAGCGCTACCTTAAAGTTCCCTGAAGGTCCACTACCGGGGCTCCATTTAGAGTTCACCAACGCAACCCAACAAGCCTCCCATTTGTCAGAAACAATCAACAATCCTAGCAGTTTACAAAAAACAGAAACAAGTGAACAAAATTAACATCAACATCAAACTTGACTGGTTTGTGGTTTGGAACATGAATTTTATGACTTTCCATATATTGGGAATGTCATTATCCCAACTGACGAACTCATATTTTTCAGAGGGGTAGGTATACCACCAACCAGGATATGTTAGTTCTTTTTAATGAACACCAACTATAAAGACTATAACTATAGTCAAAAGTTGGATGGTTCATAGATCCAGATTGTAGGAATCGATTTATAAAAATGAAGATGTAAAAATCCCTTGAGCCTCCTCCGGCTTCGTACAGCGCCCCCGCAGTACTTGGACCGCGACCAGCTCCAACCGGGGCAGGCCACATCGGAGTGAGACGGGAGTGAGACGGGACGGGACTCGAAGATTTTCATGGCGTTTGGACATGGCACATTTTGGGACATGGTAAATATAACTGCTAAAATATATATCTAAAAGTGGTGATTTGAACGCTAAACATATCTAGACATGGTGATTTAATGGGGAGAGAAGATGAATTTGGGATTTAGGGTTCACCACTTTTAGGGGATATTGCTGAAATCTGCAGGCGACGGCTGAAAATGATGTTTCCACCACTTTTGCACCAAAGTAGGAATAATATGTGTGTCTTGTTCTTTAGGGGTTCCATCTTTAGACTCCTAAAGATGGCAATTTGAAGGATTTTTTTGTTCCATCTTTAGCTTCAATGGTGACTAGCTGCAGCCTGCAGAATGTTTCCATCAGAATTGACATCTCTCTAGGATGAACCCCAGCTTTTGTACAAGGTGAGGCCCCCGTGGAAACGATTAATTGGAGTTGGCTTGGAACTGGTGAATAGTTGGGTTAACCACGGGATACAAGGCTGGTGTATAGATAGATAGATATATATATATATATATGGTATATAACCATAGTATTCGCGGGGTGTAGAAGCATGTAGAAACGAAATTTCACTGGGGGGGCCTCAGTGTCAAGCCTCTGAGCAGTCCGCTAAAAGAATCGATATGTGACGATGTTATGAAAAGATGACCATGTCATATGTTGGCCAGTTCTAAGTTCATATGGGGGTTTCCTAAAACAAAGGTACCCCAAAATGGATGGGACCTACGTTCACCACTGCTTGCTGCATTACAATTTTGGCACGGGGTTCGGAAACCTCCCTGTGGACACAGTGTTGGAATTTCATCAGTTTAGCGCAAAGATTGCAGGGCTTTGGAGAAGCTTCACTGAGATGGCGCGGACAGGTACAATAAAGCAATTCTCTCTTGCTTTTTTAGTTGAAGAAGATTTGCTTAGCAAAAAGAATACCCTTCTTTTTGCTTCCTCACAAATCCTGATCCAGAGAAGGAGTTCGTAAGGTGGAAATGAACGATTTAGTGCCATTGGACGTCAGTGATTTAGTTCGGGATGCCCTGCCGCTTCAGAATTTGGGGGTACCCCTATTTTAGGAAACTACCATAATTATGCAGAATCAGAATATGTTATAAAAGTATATAAAAGTGTCACATAGACTAGTTGTCTACACACATACCTTGTCAAATCCCCGTCATAACAACTCCTAAGATTCCCAAGACACTATTGAATCGATTTTGAATAGGAAAATAAATTAACATAGATTAACTATCTAATCTAATAGAGTTCCAATCCATTTTTAAATCATAGATTTTGAGTCGTTGATCTATTGAATCGCTATGATCCTCGGCTTCACCTATCCTTTTGGGGAGAGCGGATAGCCATGTCCCCATCAACCCCCGGGATGATTGGGATTAAAATCATCTGTGACCCCTTGGAAAATCACCACATAAATAGCTATCCTTTGGTAAACACACAAAAAACTATGGTATAGATGGCCTATTTATAGATAGTTTACCTATTCAACATGGTGATTTTCTATAATTATGTGGCTGTTTACCAGAGGGTAATTCATCGAAACAAATTCTAGGTATACCATAGTTATTTTAATTTACCAGATAAGAGTTTTATTACATACTATATTGGCTGTATTTATGTTCGTTTCAGCATGCTTGATTAAACCAGATTAAACCCGATGTTTGATGGTTAACCCCCCCTTTCTGATAAACCTAAAGGGAAAAAACACCATCTATTCACCCTTTTTCCAACAATGAATCACAGTAAATCTCAAGTTTCCACCATTTTTTATGTTTTTTCATAGGTGAACCACCAGTTTGGGATGATTTATCTTCGCCTTCTATCGTTCTTGGGCCCTGGATTCTCGGCCCGTTTTAGCTACAGGTGGCTCCAACGTATCAAGTCCTCAATGTGGCGGATCTGGCGGTCCTGCCGGCCAGTGGCGGAACGAGCGTTTCCAGCATCATGATAATGTTGATACCCTCTGGTAATTTGTTACATAGCTATTGAAAATGACCATAGAAATAGTGGATTTACCCATTGAAAATGGTGATTTTCCATAGTTACGTTAGTTTACCAGAGGGTAATGATTATGATGATGATGATGATGATGATGGCTATCAATGGTTATATAATGGTTATGTAATGGTTATATAATGGTTATATGATGGTTATATGATGGTTATATAATGGTTATATAATGGTTATTAATGGCTATTAATGATTATTGATGATGATGATGATGGTGATGATGATAAAAACAACTGGAGTTTTCCTAAAAATCCAAGGCTTACTCTTTGGTAAACAGCCACATAACTACGGAAAATCATCATGTTTAATGGGTAAATCAGCTATTTCTATGGCCATTTTCAATAGCTATGTTAGTTTAATGATTCAGTAATTGAGAGATGATATATGACATTTGTATCAGTATGTGAAATAATTGAGGGATGGTATATGATATTCAAAAACAAATATATGTTTTCTAAAAAACCAAGGGTTACTATTTCTGGTTAACAGCCACATAACTATGGAAAATCACCATGTTTAATGGATAATTCAACTATTTCCATGGCCATGTTCAATAGCAAACTGTGAGGGTAATGATTCAGTAATTGAGAGATAACATATGATACTCATAGCAACATTTGAATATAATTATCATTGAGTATAATCATATTCATAGCAATAATGATTCCATAAGCGAGAAATATGTAAATAATGAAACATATATATATGTAATGATGTATGAACATATATGACAATTTATGCACATATATACATATATGATGATGAAACTATAGTTTTCGATAACAATTATAGTAATTTACTACCAGTACCTGGATGATTAGCATTATTATTTCTATATATTTTGGATGATTTTAGAGTTAGTGACAAACTATAACCAGCTAATGAGATTATTATCATTATAGTTGTTGTATTATGATTATCCCATTATAGTTGTTCAATAATAATAATAAGGTAAATAACGATATATACTAGCACTACATAGTATACAGTATACCACATATATATATATAATGATATGTGATAATAAAGGAGAAAACATGATAGTAGTGATAATAGTGATAATTAAGATATATTAAGTTGATAATAATGATTATATTTATTATCATGATAATGAATGATGATGATAATGATAGTGGTAGTAGTAGTCGAACACAATAAGTGAATACAATGAAATATATCACTGTATAACCAATAATGGGATAGTTTACGGATGATAATGACAACCGATTATATCGTCCATACCATCCCTGTTTGTTGATGGTTATAGGGGATTATACTAACTAATCAATTATTGGGATTATCACAATCGATTATGGGAAATCCTATCAACCAACCAGTAGAAAGGGACACATGGTTTGGAAAACTGTTCAAATAACCCATTGGTTTATTCTCTGGGGTTCTACTATGTTCTACTAACCTATCGAAAAGGGGTCAGCCAAAATGTCATTATTGGAATAACTATAAGCAAAGCAGTACAACCACTTCGCAACCAAGTTTTTGACGATGATCAAGTGGTTGTGAGTGGCTGTTGGCGGTGAGTTTCTTAAAGGGACTCTTCAGGGTGTCTTAAATTGGATGATGCGAAAATTTCGAGGAATCCCCTGAAACAGGTTGTTAAAAAGAAAACACGAAAGCGTTTCCAGTTCAGATTTTCCCAGTAACACCAAAAAAATCAAGGCCAGTACATACCGCGTATATATATATATAATTATACATAAACAACCTGCAAATAAATTGACTGTGGAATGTTCAAAGATATTTTGGTTTTGTTTTGATCTCCAGAATGTTTTTTTTCATATCCAGGAGAGGATAAAAACTGAACATCAATCCAGGAGTTTCATAATATAATATAATATACATAATCTTTCTGGAGATCTGAAACCAGAGTTGTTCGATCTGACTCGCCAGGAGCATCAGCTGAACAGCATTGACGTGCAAGTGACCTTAATGGACAGAATGCAGGTTGGAAGCGAAGGGACAACGGGGCAGCAACGGGGCAGGCGTTTTTTAGTTTGGCCTGGAATCATGTTTTTTTTTTAGAGGAATCATCCTATGGATCTATGGCCGGAAGTATCAGGTTAGTGAATTAGTAGTATCACTTGATATCACCTGCCCAGATTTATGGCAAATTGAGTTGTGAATGGATTTTACAATAGGGATTTTCATATATTTTCATTGGATATTGGAAGTAATTGGATGTATAGAACCAACATGGGCGTGTCTACATGGGTGTGTTGGGGTGTACACCACAAAAATGTAGTTTTGACTATGAAAACCATTATTAACCATGAAAATGTGGGGGTTCCCTGTTTTCACTCGAAGCCAGATGGTGGGAATTGACCACATCATTGCGATTTAACATGATTTGACATGCAAACAGTTGCAATTTAACACACACGGTTGCTGCAGTTCAAGTGATATGACAGTCTCTTGTCGGTGCCTCAGAAGCATTCGTCCAATCCTACAACAGACTTGTCCATGAGACAAGTCCCCGAATTGAGATTTTTAGATATTTTTAGACTTACCAATGCGAGAACGCTATAACATTATGGCCTCTGGTATTTTAACGTAGCTATGGAAAAGCCCCATGTTTAATTGGTAAGTTATCATAAACAACCGAACTAAATGGGCCATTTATGTTGAATAACCAGAGGGTATATGAACCTAAAAACCTAAAGTGATTTCTGATCTACAGTACTTGTTATTGAGCAAATGGTAGCAATCGCACCCTGGGTGATCAATCACAGTATATATATAATTATGTATACACACACTACACAGTAATGGTCGATGTAACCTCTGCTAACCAAACATGGCTGGATTGTTTTTTGCATTTTTTCTTAGGGTTTGCTCTGTTTGCCACCAGAGCTTTCCAGAGCCACCTTGGATGTGAAACTACGATGTGCGACAGCACCTTGGATATCTTGGGGATGATGGTACCCTCTGGTTGTTTCACAGTTGGTGTGCGATGGTGGCTATGTATCGATCGCTATAGAAATACCAGCATTTCCAGGGGGGATGAAGATCCATAAATCCCAGCTCTATATTGATGTTTTGACCCAACAGGGGTACAAGGTTTTGACCCAACCCCCAAAAATATATGTTTAGCCTCTGGAAAATTAAGAGTTCGATCGACCCCGAAAACAAGCCAGATTTGAATGGAAAACTCATCTTCCAATCCCGATGACTGGCAGGATCTATGTTAATTTATTGGAGGGTATAGCTGGCTTATAACGATGTACTAGTATAACCCAACTAACAGGAGTTAGTTGATCCAATTTATAACTGTTAAGGGCCATTTATAACTATTAAAAATGATGCTTTTCCTGTGCCTCCCAGACGATGTTTTTATTTGGCCAGCCCGCCTGCATTGATGGTGTGGTGATGAACGGCCAGTGGGGAGCTTATCGGTTTGGCGCCTCAGATGCTACAGATTCGCAACCTGAAAATCCCCTGAAAAATCCCAAGTGTTGGAGTTTCGAAATGCTAACCATGCAAAGATGGTGATTTCATGGGCGAGTTTAATGGGAACATTGTTTTTTTTTCAGTGGAGATATCGATGGGATAACCTTCAACATGAACTTATGGCCAAATTGATGCTCAACTATCCAACTTTTTAGTAGGTAACCTATGGCAAACAGAGATGGTTTTGTTGGTCATTTACAATGATGACACATTATATAGCACATCTGCGGAATTATTGTTGGTTGGATAGTTCAGATGCGAAAAACACCCTAATTTTGGTGGTTGCCTTCTTGGAAATGACGTGCGCAATCACCGGGATTTTCTGGGCATCCGATCCAAGTCTGAAGCCCGTTTTCGGAGGGGTACTTGGTGACAGCATGTTTCCTAAGATCTTGGCATACTGTTTTTAGCTGACAAGAAAGCTTACCATACCAGAGCATATGGTCAGTCTATCCCAATGCTGTTGAGGGCATGATATACAATATACGAGTAACTTTGCAGTAAGAATGAACTTGCTTCGTGTAAGCGATATGGATATCTCAGATTGGCCATGAGTTGTGTGAAACTCTGAATGAATTTTGGCAGGTTTTTTTGGATTTCCCAGACATATGGGCCCAAATAACTGAGTGCTCACTACCTCTTGAGTCGATGTTGAGGCCCTCCACTGCGCAGGCCTGCGTCAATGGGATTCAACAAGCCGGGAAACGAACAGAAAGATGTGGTTTAAACCTTTTGAGTTTCCTAGGAAATCTATCTACAAATGGTCCAAATGGTGGGTTGTCCAAATCTGTTGCTTGTAGTTTACAGGAGGGAAACTGATAAGACATTCCACTTCGCAAGCATCAACACATGTTGTGAACCAGGCGGAACCAGGTGTGAAAAGAGGATGCATCGCTGACTGACCCATTCCCATGTGAGCGACCAACACTAGATTGATGTTTTGTTCAAACAAAGATGGAGGTACTAGGTGATAATTTCTGGATATATTAATCAACTGGGGATAGATGGATAGTACAAATCAAAACAACTCGGGAATCAGTGAGGATACTTATTGATTGTGAACCACAACAAAGGGATTGACATCTAAAGGCTACAAGGGATCAAGACAACCATCATGAGGATTCTTGCAAATCTATGTCAGGACTTGGGTGGCCACGTGACCAGCAATAAATAACAGGAAACCACAGAGGGGTGGTTGCCCTGATCTGGATCCATTCCGAGTTTCTTTGGTTAGTAGCTCCAATGTTTACCCTCTGGTAATTTGTTACATAGCTATTGAAAATGGCCATTTATAGTGGATTTTCCCATTGAAAATGGTGATTTTCCATAGTTATGTTAGTTTACCAGAGGGTAATACTTCCTCATGTTTGGAAATCCTGGTACATCCTCATGTCGCTCACGATTACCTGTCAGTGTTGGGCTCTGTGCAGGATGGCGCGAAAGAAGAAAAACCTGAGGACGCGTCTGTAGAACGCTGGCTTCGGAGCTGTTGTTGAAATATGTTGAAATGTCCAGTTTCCTGATGTTCGAGAACCAATAGTACCTTAATAGATCACCGATAATAATATTACTAGTACCTTAATAGATCACAGTATAGATCTGTATAATATAACCCAAACAACCTACAAATATCCCTTAATTGACCACCGTCATTTGGGTGTGTCAATGGGGTACCCCTGCAATCCAATGGTTGATCATCATCGTGTGCGTGGAATGCCCCTGGTAATGTAACATGGCAATAGAAAAGCCCAACTTTCATAGAAACATATGATTTAGTCATACGGGGTAATCATCTAAAAATGGTGATTGTCCATTGCCATGTGAAGTTGCTGGAGGGCAAGCCTTACCAAGTTTATTAAGTGTGTTGCTTCCATCCATGCTTAAGTTGTTCCCACTGGTCCTAGTGATATGGTTTCATGGCTGTTCTGTTCACAGTGTTTCCTGTTTATTGGCAGATTGTGTACATATATACATACACAATATTACATATTAATTATGTTGTTTTTTCTTTAGACTAGCATCATACATTTGCAACATTACATAATACATGTTTTCTTAATAGTAGCTTTTGTATGTATATTATATTTGTATGATTAAATGAACAATCATATAAGTATATTCATGCAACGAACAACCATATATAAAGATATATTGTAAATTGTAAACATGTATATAAATGTGTATATGTATATACGTATATATATGTGTATATAAATATACGTTTATATATATATATACAGTATACACACATGATCGTATATTTCGAAGTTATATATATTCCTGTATCAGGGCTGTGTATACTGTGCATATATATATATACAGATTAATACATATACATATATATACAATAATATATACATACATATATATATATATACATATTGAGTGTTAAACTATACATATACAGTACAGTACTTATATATGACACTTGGTGGTTCATGCCACTTTGCAGGTTGTAATCCTGCTTTTTTTATCGGATAGGGTCAATTCACTTGAAAATATATATACTGTTATAATTACTCACCGGGATGAGCCACCAAGTATATACCCTCTGGTAAACGTTTACATAACTATGGAAAGATCCACCATTTTTAATAGGAAAACTCACTCTTTCTATGGCCATGTTCAATAGTTAAGTTATGTTAGTTTACCAGAGGGTATCTGGGGACATTGTGATATTTACTAACCTGATAAAAGATCATTTGGGGATGATTCCCCGAATCCTAACCATGATTCCAGGGTTCGGTCGCGAAGTGAGGCCGTTATAATTTACCCTGATTGCATTCTATTATATACATCACCATATTATCGCTATATCCCATGATATATCCTTATATCCCATCATATCGCCTTACATATCTTTATATCCCATGATATCCCAGTATATCCCATATTTTTCCCATCATTGATCGTTGAATCATGTTGAATCCCCATTTTTTACTATCCCATTGCATCCCATGCATTCTTTTTCCAACGAGGACATGGCGTTGGCAAAGAGTCCCGCCGTCTTTCAAAAGGCCGAGACGAAGGACGACCCGACGATGGAATTTTTCGGCCAGCGGTGAAACCGCCATGGTATAGATGCCACATGAAAAATAGGTACCCTCTGGTTATTTGTTACATAGCCATGGTATAGATGGCCCATAGAAATAGATGATTTTCCCAGCGAACGAAACCTCCATTTATGGTTGGGATTTTCCATGTTGAACTGTTAGTCATAACCAGATGGTAAATGATAGGGAATTACCCTCTGGTAACTCTGGTAGACTAACATAGCTGTGGAAAATCACCATTTTTTTGAATATGTTTGATAGGTAAATCAACTATAAATGGTGATTTTCAATAGCTATGTTAAGTTACCAGAGGGTATTGGGATTTTACAGGGAAATATAAGGATTCTTATAGGGAACTATAGCCATTTTTTTGTCGAACATGATCGGAAATTTAAAGGGAATTATTTTGATTTTAGAGGAAAATACCCTGATGAATTGATTATGAAATATTATGAAATAGGGACTTATACTACATAATTTATTGGGATGAACTCACCCATATGAACTTGAATGGGAGCCCCATTTCAACCAACCCACATTTCATGACCAACAGATATGTTCGATCTGCTGTGTCGAATTCGAGCCATAAAAAAATATTGGGACTTTAAAGCGCAAGTATCATCGGATGTTGTGCGGAAATAATATGGATAATATGGTGCTATACACATCTATACACTATATTATGATTTGATTAAAAAAAAACATGTGAAGCTTGACATGTTGGTCGCCTTGTTTGGACGGTTGTAGTCATAGTTTTTTTGTTTTGCCGCTCAGTTGAGATGCTCAGCATGAATGTCAGTAATGTCAGCCACGGAATTGTCCGACACATGTGTTGATGAGGGATATCAATAGATACGCCAACAAGTGGTGAATATCTTGAGTAAGAAGGGTACCCTCTGGTAAACGTTCACAGTTTGCGACATAGAACATGGCCATAGCAATAGTTGATTTACCCGTTAAAAATGTTGATTTTCCATAGTTTACCAGAGGATAACCTTCCTATTCATTGATTAGGGCTTTGGATTGGAGGTAAACATTCAATGATGGAGGTCAGGTGCCAACTCAATAAATGGTTGAAATTCGTACTCCATAGCTTTGCTGGTCAATTTCCCCTGACTAGTTGGCCATATCTTAACCTGTCAGTTTCAATATCTATGCGGGGTGTTTGTTTTCTCATCTTCGAATTTCTGTCATTACAGTTTTACAGTGAGGATGTACAGGCCAAGTGGCATGACGTGTTCATATATTTGAAGATGGGCCAGATTGACTACCAGCTGATCGAATTATAACCTGTAGCTACAAAGCATTGTAGCTACAAAGCCTTCTTGTCCTCAGCTCCGAGTCATCCAATTGGAAGTGGATGAGCGAGGCAAGCAGGTGTCATAAAGGACGTGGGATCTCATGGAAGACATTGGAAGAGATTCAACGAGGGTTGGTTGAATCCACACGTTCCTAGTTGAATCCAGATTTGTCATGGTAAAACTGGCATTTTCGGATGGCTATTTGGAGGATCATCCCTATTAGTACCCTCTGGCCAGTCTGGTAATCAAGCATGGCAATCGAAATCCCACATTTACCTTGATGATTTTCAGAGCTAGAAACCTCCATGGCTAGCGCGAAGAAAAAGATCCCAGCCGCCGGCCATGTTTGATGACACCAGAGGGTATATTCCCATTAATTATATCCCAATTCTGATCCCCAATTACAGTATATATATATATATCCCTAGAAATCCCTTTCTTTGTGGTTAAATCCCATGAAAAATCACCATTCAATGCCCATTCAATCCGCCCCATGGTTCTCCTTGATCATGTGAAGCCACTCGACTCAGGAGCTCCGGATGGACCTTCGCTTTTTGCATAGTCATGTGGTAGGCGCACAATCAGCACAGGATGAATCACAGCATCTAGCAGCAAAACAGAAGACTTGTCCTGATTTTTCGTGAACTGTTCTACTTGTCTTATGGTTGAGCCAGGTGATGTTGCTGTAAGATTCATTGTAAAATTGCTGCACTCAGCTCAGTGTTTTTATTTAGGATCAGTGGCTACCCGTCCTGACAGGTGTCATTGCAGAAGCATTTGGCCTGAAAAATGTGGCGTCGGCTCCCAAGTTACTTAACTTGTTCTTCCGGCTTGCGGCTTGAGGAGTTGGCACCCAACAATTTTCGATATGGAACTTAAAAATCAAACATCTTCCAGTGGCAAATATCATAGTCTTTTGGATGTTTACGGCAACCAAAAAACATCAATCGCCTAGGACTCTGGCATCGACGCCCCCACCGGAGAGCGAGACCTTCTTGTGGTGGGCTGCGCTCAGCCCGGCGTGTCCCTTCGTGTTCTTGGGGCAGGTCCAACAAAGATGGGCAAAAAAAAGGTCTAATGATCCATAGTAATCCCAAAGATGAATTCCACTGGTTTTCTTTTGCGGCCTTGGGTGGCAACCGCCCCCAAAGATGAATTCCAATTGATCATTCGATGCCTCAATGGACCAACAATAACACCCCCCAGCCAGCTGGATGGGTAGGAACTAATCCGACTTAGTTGTTTGCATACATGGAAAATAACCAGCAAAGCAGCAAAAGATCAGGTTTTTCTTTTGTGGACTACCGATTGACCATGGAAGCACCAATTTTTCGGTGCTAAAGAAGAACAAGTTTGCCAGTGTGACAGGCCAGGGACGGGACGGGCGTGCGGATGGCTGCGAAATGGGGCTGCTCGTCCGAGGTTCTTCCAATCATCGCCCTTTAATGGAGATGAAGCTTGGCATACAAAAGACCGGGTAAAATTTGGGAACAGATGGGTAAAACCCATCAAAAAAAGAGCATGAAAGACTGGGTTCAACATCAAACACTGTGAAAAACATGGATTAGATATCCAGAATAACCATGTTAAAGACTGGGGTCGGCATCAAACAATATCAAATATGGACTAAACCATGAAGAACAGGACAAGCATGCAAACTTCCGAGGAAAGTTTCAATGGAGTTTAACAGTTTAACCATACTTCCAACATCTTCTAACTTGTTAATTAGCACATCTCCAACTTTTTCATAATCCAATGGTTGATGATCCTCCTATTTTTTTGTTGGCCCCACCCCAGAGGGGGATGAAACATCAAGAGCTTTTAGCCGATGGAGATCTTGGGATCCGTCTTGAAAACTATCTTGGGATGGTTTGATGTAATATGCTTTATATAATATATTAATATATATATAATAATAATAATAATAATATGTGTATATATCTATATGATTATATGTATATAGAGACAGATTATAATATTATATATATATATACATATATATATACTATAGGTATGAGTTCTAAAATCCATGGGTTGTCAATGTTTATCATTGATTTATCATCATTCACTAAAGATGCAATTTGCGGGGTATCCACTATTATCAGACAAGCCCATAGTTGTTTTGGTTGCACACTTGTTGTGTCTCACATGAAACCTTGAAACCTCAGGTGGTTTGAAAGTTCCAGTCGATCTCACAAGTTCAGGGAACATCCCCGAAACTGGTCGTTGGATGATTTCTAGAGATTCCAATCATATGCAACTGGCAACCACTGCACAAGACTCCATGTAATAAACTAGCCATTGTATGTGTGGCTTATATTCAGACCCTCCATCTTTGTAGCTTATAGGTTTCTTTCACAATTAACCATCTGGGAAGGTGTTTTGTTCCTCCAAACCATTACAAACATCCATGAGCTTATGAGGTGTGGTGGTAAAATGCTAGCAAGGTTTCCACTATGTTTCACCTCAGCCATACAATATAGGGGTTATCAACCTACCGTTTTTTTTTGGGATTATGAGCGAAACTATCATTGATGGGTATTGATGGGATGCTTTTCCACCAGCCAGTTTTTCATGGGATAGGATGCTTTTCCACCCCCAAAAGTATAGACAAATGATTGTACGTCTCTATCTTTCCGGGGGTTACACAGAGGTATATGGGGGGTTCCTAAAATGGGGGTACCCCAAAACCATAGATGTCAATACTAACATGGTCATCCATGACTTGGATGATTTGGGAGTACCCCCCGTTTCAGGAAACCTTAATATATCAATATATATATATGTCCCGGTATAAATCTATATATTTCCATGAATATTTCGAGGTATGTTACGGCTCACCTAATATTTTTCATAGACAGCATCCCCTTCAGCCGTTGCTTCAGCTGGGGGTCAGCTGGGTTTTTGCTCAGGAGCCTTTGCCCACGGCCAATACACGCCAAACCCTCAAGGAGACTGATGGCGTGCCGCTGCCGGGGCTGAGGTAAACCTAGGGTACAGTAAACGTTTACATAGATATGGTATAGATATGTATCGATGGCCCATTTACAAATGATAAAAATGATGGTTTACCTCTTAACAGCATGGTGGATCTTTCCATAGCTCTTCATGTGGGTTTAACCCATTTCGGTTTTTTCCGGAAACCCATGATCTACATTCATGGTGGACTTCCCACATATGTTTGCAGGAGGGGAAACCTTGGTTTTTTTTGCTTATTCCGTGAATAACAAGAAATGTGGATTTTAGATGATTTTAGCATATTTTAGCAACATAAAAAAAAATGGGCGTAATCCCTATCCCCTAATGCTAGTTTAGTCCCCCAAAATAATAAACACTTGGAGTAGTTTTTGCTATGAAGGGGTATTTAGTATTAGGGTGAGAGGCTTCTCCCCAATATTGTTTTCGAAATCGATCCAAATTCCTCATGAATCGAATATTGCGAAACATTAGATTTCGAAGCTTTTTCCCGAATATACATGCTTCAACACTATTTATATACTAGTTGTATGTTTTTTTTTAACCTTTTTTCACTAGAATAATTAAAACTAACTAATTCCCGGATATGTGTGTAGTTTCGAATGATTATGTTCATACATCACTAAGAGATCAATCATATGTTTTCGTTATCTTCTGGGATGAAACCGCTGGTACTGTTGAATCCTACCATCTATTTGCGGCGTCATGTATGGCTATAACCCATCTCAAGAGGTACCCTTTTGTAAACTAACATAGCTATTGAAAATTGCCATTTATAGTGGATTTACCCATTAGAAATGGTGATTGTCCATAGTTATGTTAGTTTACCAGAGGGTATATAGATTATATATAGTTGATATACATAATGTGTATATATAGAATATATATATATATATATCGGGATTTCTTTGAATGGGGATTTCTTTGAATGGGGTATCCCCAAACCCATGGGTTTCAACAGAAAAAAATATTTTAATTTCAGATAATTTGATGGGGGTAGCCCCATTTTAGGAAACCTCCATATATACATCATATACACATATAACGCAAGGGCGGATTCTTAGTCACTGCCTTTAAGCACAAAGGTTCATGCAAGGAATTGGAGGAATGATCTCGCGGTCTGCGTCTCGTTTACTTCAGCATACATATATACATATCATTTTGTATTTATATATTTATGTATATATACATGTCTATCTCCAGTCATACTTATATGTAGAATCATGTATACGTACATAATTATATGCATGTGTTTTTATATCTACATATAAAGTATCAAATCATACATCATAAATTTGGGTGAACCTTTGTTATATACTTTAGTACTTTAATATTGTGCTATTAACCTCACTGGAATCATGGTTAATAAGGCAAATCATTCCCAACATGGCCGAACTTTTCAGATCCCAATGAAAAAACCAGGGTGAACTAACCTACTTACGAGTTGTGGGATGAACCACGAAGCATGGATTATTAGTAGATGTTTAGTATAGTTCAACCGTCTATATCAGCAAGGTATGGAATATATTTCTTATAGTTGGTTGATATAGATGGTTGATATTTAGTTGCAAATCCTTTTGTGAAATGTATTCCTTATAGTTTGCTTCGTATCTATTTATCATTATTTATCTATTTATATATCCTAACTCCAAACCAGTCGATTCCAATTTCATCTCTCCCAAAAGGAGATCCAGCTACATGCACCCTACGTCCCTACTGGGCAAGGCGGGCTGGGCTTGCACCACCGGATGAAACATGGGATTTGTAGGGAAATGCGTGGTTCTTATATGTTTTTCTTCTGGAAAATACAGGATTCAACGAGAAAATAGGAGATAATATGGGATTATCTGGGATAGTATAGCCATTTAATTTATGAACATCAAACTGGTGGTTTTAACCGTGCAAACGTGGTGATTCAACTGGGACAATTCATCGGGAAGTCGGTTTCACTGGAGGTAGAATGGGGATATAGCTAACCACAAGGTGGAGCCAGAGTTTCTGAGTTTCTTGGCCAAGTTTGTAATCATAACTATATGTTAAGTAGGGTTGATGGTGATTGGAATTGTAAACATACCTATAAATAAATATATATATATATATTCTGTGTGTACCTGGAATTGGTTCAAAGGAAAAATGCCGAAACCCATGTTTTTTTCTGAGGAAATCCATGATTCATTGGCCAAAAAAATCATGTTGACCCCACTGGGTCGATGTTTGCCGGGAAGTCTGGCAGATTTATGGGTCATGGACCATCAGAATGTGATATAGACATATATATACATATATATGTGAATATATATATATATATATAATTATATACATATATGTGAAATTATACATATCTACATGTTATGTATGTATATATAATTCTATATATATATATGATGTAATGATGGTTCCATTGTTTTTTTAATGGGATCCACTTTTCTAGTGATGCTCGACGTGTCTATGAAGCAGATTGGTCTACGCTTGATACCTCTGGTTAAAACACATGAAAAAAACTCTCAGGAAAAGGTCAGAACAACCCTTGACTGTTGCCGAACTCAGGCATGGCTGGGAGATCTTCCACGGATTGTCGAAACTTAGGGATGGTTTGCCCATATTTTTGGATGGTGAGAGTCCACTCACAGGGATCTATAATATAATATAATGTACCCATCTGTAGCCATTTAATGGATTGCAATTCATGGTTGGATGAGCATCGCCCATTAGATCCCGCGTGACCACGGCATGACCATGCCATGTGTTGAGTTCTATCCCTTGTTTTTGCTTCACCTTTTGACGGGCTTCCCCTGAATAAAGAATTAAGGAAGCACTAGAACTATGGTAACCATGGAGTAGAACACCATTCTTATGGGCTACTTATGGACGGTCTAGGTGTACGGTCCATTGCTGCCCTGCCGATGCCTTGCATCACTGCAGGTAAAAAACCTCTCAGCGTCCACGTGGTCGAAATGCCATTTCGACCAGGCATCGGTGGTCCCGCGGAATACGCTGAAATTAGAGGAATCCTCGTGGGAATCATGCCCCAAATGGCCTTATTTCCCCTCTGGTAAACTAACATAGCTGTAGAACATCACCATTGTTAGTGGATAATTCAACTATAAATGGCAATTTTGAATAGCTATGTTAGTTTACCAGAGGGTATCCTTATTTCAGCTTAGAGAAAGAGTATCATTTCCCCAGAATGATGTGTTGGAGTACAGGTTATTGTAGGGGTCAACGCTATGAAATGACATCCGAAATGGGAGGGTTTCTTGAACATTGTTGTTCGAGATCTTAACCACAGATATTTTTCGAGATATGGCGTAACATCTTTCGGCTTTCGACAGAGGTTTCCAGGACAATATTGATACTTGTTTCCAAAGACCCCTGTTACCCTCTGGTAAACTAACGTAACTATGGAAAATCACCATTTTTTAATGGGAAAACTCACTATAAATGGCCATTTTCAATAGCTATGTTAAATTACCAGAGGGTAGTCTATTTTTGTGTTCCTTGACAAGAGGTGAAATCTGAATCATAGGAGACCCGGGCAGCTCTCTTGTTGGTGCATGTCATTAATGGTACAAGATTACAGCAAGTGTTTTTTTTTTAACACGTAGAACGCTTTCCTAAAATCGGGGACCCCAAAAAAGCATTTCTTTGGCCCAATTTATGGAAAACAACCAATTTGGACAATGTTGATTGTTGAAGTCACACATTTCAGGAAACCATACCCATATATACCCATATCATATGCTCCATGGTGCTGGAATATTTACCAGCATTTGCCGGAACAAAATCACCCAGTTATGTAGGTAGCTATACCAGCACCATGGAGTATATGGGATGGGAAACGCGTTATTTTTCTTTGCGTTGCTGGAGATCTGCCAGAATCCGCACCAAACCTGCTGTGACTTTATTATCCAAGTTGTTGGGCAGGAAACACATTTCGGTGGTTTGGGAGCTAAGGAGGATCTAAGAGTTTCCCACCCATATGATATGTGGCAACTGGTCAAAACGAAAGCTAGAACACGACGCCACATCGGAACAGTGGAGCCTGCAAGTGAGTCCATGGTGGATAGATGCTATTCGATTTACTTGACTTAGATGGCAAAAAGATCAACAATCAACTCAACTAGATGACAGGCTAGGCCCATGATTCAAAGGTGTCCCCACCAGTCCAGGTGTATCCCGGTCAGCCAAGTGATTTATCCCATATGATTCCCAGGTAGATATATTTTTTCATACCATATCACTCCTCACTCCATAGATCATAGTTACTTGTACATATTGTGTAAGTGTATGAGAAATATATCTATATATTATGTATTATAATATATAGATATACTAAGTTTATACATAATTATTCATGTGCCTAGTTATATAGCATATACACATATGTTTGATTATGTTTGTGTGATATATAATGTGTATATGTTCACACCATTTACGAAGGCTCAACGTTCGCCGTCGTGAGGTGCAGAAGGCTACGAGTCAAAGGATTGGGCCTTCTGCGTTCGCTTCTTCGACTCTGCCGTGCGAGAGGTCGTCGTAGACACGTCGAAGACACGTCGGCTTGGTGATGTTTACGCTAAGTGGGACCCCAATATCTAGGTGAAGATATATCTAAGGTTTAGGCTAGTAAAATGACTATAGTTAGATAGGGTGAAATTGTTCACCAACTTAGCTTTCTACTAGGGGGCTCCACATGGTATGTGATGTTTAGCTTTTGCAGCCTCTTCTAATTTAACCTAGCTATGGAAGCTACGGCCCATTTAGTTCGATGATTTAGCTACTCTTCCTAAATGTCCATCAGTATTGGCAAGTAATGTTACCCTCTGGTTATTTAACATAGCCATGGTATAGATGGCCTATAGAAACAGATGATTTTCCCAGCTATAAACTTCCTAAGGGATTTTCCATGGCTATGTTAGTCATAACCAGATGGTAGTATATAAAGACATGTCCATCAAAGCCCATGGCAGCTAAAGTGGAGGGGCGAACAAGGCTTTAGTCTGGCCAGGAGAGTTGCCACAAGGTGTTCGTTGGTTCTGATGCAAATTCTGACACATGAACCACACTTACTGGTGCCCCAGTTCCGAATCGCTAAGTCGGTGAACATAGCTCCAATAACTATGGTTTATGGTAGATATACATATATATATATATGTACTTACTATGGTTATAAACCAACAAACATAACAGGGGGGCACCACTTTGAAAAACGAGACGTTCCAGCGTTGCTGGAGATGCTTCAGGTTGGTTAATCATGTTCTATCATGATATGGGCACCGTTGGTACCCATGATATCAACCATTTACATACATACATACATACATGCATGCATGCATGCATGCATGCATGCATACATACATACATACATACACATATACACACACAGACATACATACATACATACATACATTACATTACATTACATTACATTACATACATACATTGGCATATATGTATATGGAGAAACATGCATACTTACATTACAGTACAATACATTAGATTAGGTTACATACATTGCATTAGAATACATTGCGTTGCATTACATTGCATTTCCATACATACATGCATTGCATTGCATTACAATACAATACATTGCATTACATCGTATACATACATACATTACATTACAGTCCATTACATTACATTACATTACATTACATTCCCATACATGCATACATGCATTGCATTGCATTGCATTGCAATACAATACATTACATTACATTACATCGTATACATTACATATATTGCATTACATTTCAGTACATTTCATTACATTTCACTTCATTTCATTACATTAAATTACATACATACATACATACATACGCACATATATATACCTGAAGTATATACACTACATTACATTACATTACGTTACGTTACGTTACATTACATTACATTACATACATATACCTAATTTCTTTATTAAAAACCTGCTGAGTGGTACCCGATTGTACCCATTTGACATTTGACTGATAGATAGTCGGTTGAATTCCAATCGATTCACACAGTTGTATAGAAGCAGGAATACATGGCTGGAATGGATTTAAAATGGGCCAGCATGGATAATGTTTCTGACATGCTGGAAGGCCCTCATTGATTCTTCCGCAGAAATTGCATCATAGAATACTCGATTTGAACCGCAAGATGTTTGCCATATCAGGTGTTTTAGCCAAAACATGCCTTATCTTTGCGCGATTCGCTTGCTCGATTCACATGTTGAAGCGATAGTTTGTCCAGGAAGGTTTTTTGAGACCCTACTGATCCCCCAAGTACCCTGCTCGCGCGAGCTGTAAAGGATTGCTTGCTCTTCTGTGTTTGAGAACAGGATGACTCGCCATACCCATATGCGAACCATGGTACTGGAATATTTACCAACATTTGCCCGAACAAAATCACATAAAATTGTGTAGGTAAATATACCAGCACCATGGTTCGCATATGGCATATGATACCCCTAAAATCCCATTGTTATCGTCGCTATTGAAATGGCACGCTGATCCGATTTCGGGTCAACGAGTCGATGGTGTTTTATTTTGCTCAGAATAGTGGGTCAATTTCCAGTGTTTACATGTTGAATCTCAATTGGAAATGGATTTGATATGGATATTTCCCGATTTGATATGGATATATCCTGATTTGATATATATATATATATGTGAATAAACATGTTCATGTTGTTTTTCTTACTGGGATGCATTGGAAGTGGTTCACGACCCTCGGAAATTCCCGATTCGGACAAACACGTGATGGTCATGGTGGCCACTGCAGTGCAGGTTGTCGGTGAAAAAACCCAATTGTTGTGGTTTCATGTTGTACCCCATGTTCCATGCTTACTTTCATGGGACGGACATGCCCATACCAGTTTGGTTGGTCCAAATCCTACGTCGTCTTCTTGAATTACCACGTTTGTTGTTTCAATCAGAATGAGGTAAAATCATGTAAAATCACGATTTTGGTTGCTGAAATTTCAACAATTTTCTTGTTGAAATCATATGATTTTTGCTGGTAAATGACAATTTGTTGTTGTTTCATAACTCCAAAGAAATCCATTCAGAATTCCATTAAGCCAGGTGGGTAGCGCTACCTTAATTCTGGACAGCAACTCCACTGTGGAGGACGACTGGTAGCGCTACCTTCATCCTCGGCCAACGAGTTTCCCAAAGTTTAACCAAAGAAATTGTTTAAACCTGAAGATGTTTATAGCCACAAGGTGGTGCCCCAGTTCGGAATCGCTAAGTTGGTGAGCATAACTCCAGTAAATATGGTTTATGGTAGATATATATATACTTACTATTGTTTATAAACCAACTTGTAACTGGGGGGGCACAACCTTGCATCATTATATTTAAGAATGGGTGATCGATTACAGGTTTCATGACGATAACAAATATCAGTAGTGGATCAGCTGGTGTCTCAAGCCCAAAGATTTTTCATCAGTTTCAGGGGGATTTTCCAGCCACGATCATCGATGATTGGATTCCCAAAAATGACCGTTTTTGCTACCCGGCCTGGTAAACGTTTACGTAACGAACTGGAAAATCCACCATTTTATAGATTTTATAGCTGGGTAAATCCACTATTTCGACTGGGCCATGGCTTCTATGTCGCAAACTGTGAACGTTTACCAGGCCGGATATATCTAGTTTTGACCATGGCACACACATGGGCATGAGTCCACACACAGGTTCACGGTGCTGAGGCTCAACGAACAATTCCTCGGTGCTGTTCTTAAACCCGGCGTTGCAAGCTGGTCAAGTTGGGTATATGGCATCTGAAAAACAACACGATACCCTCTGGTAAACAAACATAGCTATTGAAAATTGCCATTTATAGTGGATTTACCCATTAAAAATGGTGATTTTCCAGTTCGTTACGTAAAAGTTTACCAGAGGGTAAACCGTTTTATACCCTGAGACCTAAGATGAATCCAGTGAAAGTTGGCATTTTTTCTTGCCATGTTTGCATATTGGACCGTGTGGAACTTGGACGGATCTTCGTTCGGATCTGAACCTCCATCTGATCACTGATTATCGGGGCACCCTCCAAATAGTGATACTATGATTAAATTGGTACCCCAAATTGATCCAGGCCAGGGCTAGCAATGAATCCAGGATTGATATGATTTTACCAGAAATCATGTGGTGTTGTGAGCAAGCCTCAAGTGGAGTACTCCACAATTTGACAGTTTATGATATCCTTATCCCTATGAACACAGGAGCTTTTGGCGGCTGTGAGCCCCAAGATCCAACCAGCACCTCAGCGTGAAAAGCGGTGAGCGTGAAGAGCCTGTTGGCAAACCAAGAAAAATTAGGATTTAGCCAATAAACATAGAGATTATATTAGATAGATTAGATAAATTTGATAGATTACATAGATTAGACAGGTTAGATAGATTTTGATATATTCAGTTAAATTGGATTAGATTAGATCAGATCAGATAGATAGACAGACAGATAGATAGACAGATGCACACAAATGAGTCCACACCTGGGTATATAGGTAGAATCTTAGATGGACATCCACACATAGATAGATACGAATACTATTACTATATATATATATATACATGTAAAATAACAATAAATATATATATATATATATCATTATAAATATGTACATGCATCGAGATGTATATAAACACCTCTCGCCTTCCAGTTACCTGTCAGATAGGTAACCAAGCCCAAAATCAGATTTGGTAAAATCACGGTGACCTATTGACCAAGGTATTTGGAAGGTTGTTTAAAGTGTTGGTTAATAGCCTCCATGAATACTATAGGTATGGAGGTTTCCATAGTCATGGGGGTAGCCCAATAGCTGGATGGTTGATTTCATGGAAAAGCCCAACTATAGGGGACCCCCCATTTTAGGAAACCCACCCATTTGGGCATTGTTTATAGCACCTATTTATGTTGAAATTGGGGATGGTTTATTATTGTTTTACTATATATATATATACTATACCCATATACTCCATGGTGCTGGTATGTTTACCTACATAACTGGGTGATTTTGTTCGGGTAAATGTTGGTCTTCATATTCCAGCATCATGGAATCCGTTTTGAGCATATGGGTTAGGATAGGTATATATATATATACCCTCTGGTAAACTAACATAACTATGGAAAATCACCATTTTAATTGGGAAAATCAACTATCAATGGTCCATTTTCAATAGCTATGTTAAATTACCAGAGGGTGTGGGTGTATATATATATATATATATCCCCGTAAACATCCACCATCAATCATCGACTTCACCAGTCGTCTCAGTCTCAGGAATGGAACATCAACGGACCTCTACGGGTTATGGAGGTGATCGATGGCATTGCTACACTGTACAGGCCACGTTGACACGTTGAGAGACACGGAGAGTGGCGCCATCAACGGTGGTCAAATATTAAGATGTGGACTGGGGATACAAAAATGGCTGATAATTCTATTTACATATAATCTTATCATTTTATCGGGGGTATTCAATGGTTTCACGGATAAAAAATGATTTAACAATCCAACAGGGTCCAAAATGGGTTTCTTAACCAGCGAAATTGCGGCGAGTGTTTTGACCACCAACAATGGGATGAATGAGATGTATGGGGGTTCATAATCTCTATTGGAGGATGAAATCAAACACAGATTGATTGGGTAGAATAAGTAGAATGGGATAGATAACCAACAGTGTATCAGCATTTATCTGGACAAGAACCGTCAAAAACTGGATATCGTTGGTATACAACCTACCTATGAAGATATGTTGCTGGGATCTCTAACAAATAACACGATATTATATATTTGGTTTTGTCCAAGGTCATTCAGTATACCCACGGTTGTAGCAATTCGAACGAGGATTCGGAATATTGGTTTATCATTCCATGTTTGGGGTAGCTTGAACGACAAAGCATGACATTGTTGGGATTTGCCAGGGTTAACCATGAAGAGTGAATCATCTTCGAAGCAGCAAAATCTTCGAGGGATGAGATATTTTACCATGAAAAAAATATTCTTTCATGGACATGTCGTTGTTTTTTGTTTGTGAATTCGCCTTCGCTTAAAATGTTTGCTGTCGACATGAAGGGATGTTTGTTTATTACCGATTTGCGTTGTGAAAAAAAAACTCTGCAGGGATGATGGAATATAGCCTCTGGTTATTTGTGGCAGTTCGCCATGGAAAATAGATGGCCCTAATCGAAGTAGATGGTTTACCTATATTAATAGCATGGTGGATCTTTCCCTGGCAAACTGTTAGTCATAACCAGATGGTAATGGATAGACTATGGATAGACTATATTAAACTATTTCACACTTGAAACTTTGGGAGACTAAGCAACAAGGTTTTTGAGGGAACCCTGAATCTCTGGTGAATGTATCATGATTTTTGCCCACCATGGGAAAATCGACAAATAGCCAGCTGAAAAGAAGATGAGGCTGGTCAGTTCGCTCTGGCACGGCCATATGGAGGTTTCCTGAGTCATCGGGGTATCCCCAGTTCTCATCCATTTATAGTTGGGATTTTCCACTAAACCATCCAGCTATTGGGTACCCCCATGACTATGGGTTTCCCCGAAGATCAAAAGTTCGTTCTGACGATTTTCACCAAAAGATGGCTGGCTCGGAAGTCCCCTACGAATGCCGGTTTTTCGGCAGTCAGCCGCGCGGCAACGGCCATTTTTTTCGGGAATTGTCCATTGCCGTTGATTACCGGAGGGAATAAATGGTGGAAATTTCCACTGCCAGATTCCACAAGCAACAGGGGGATACAACCAACATTTGTGGGTTTCTTGGGTTTGAGCTTTGACACATGCCCCGGAAAGACCAAGAATCATGGATAGGTGTCTTGTGTTAGGTCATATTGATGTCATATTGACTATCAATCTGTATCCATTCAATCGGTGTAATTCATTGGTGAACTCTTACCCTCAGTATCCTGAAAGATTGTTTGGATGCAGTGGGCCTGCAAATCTGTTTTTGTTGATGATCCCAATTAACGTAAGAAAATTTACCATCTGGTTATGAGTAACAGTTTGCCATGGAAAGATCCACCATGCTATTAATATAGGTAAACCATCTATTTCGATTAGGGCCATCTATTCTCCATGGCTAGCCCTGTTAGTCATAACCAGGTTGGGTAAGTCTCCAGCTGTCACGGAACACAGATCCTCTCGTCCCACCTGCAGGCCGTCCGATTCCTTGCGCAGCCTCCAGTGTTCTTCCAAGCTGAACCTGCTCTATCACTCCATTCGTATGGAGGTCATCCCGCTCATCCTGAAACCAAAGGGATCACAGGAGGGGCCACAGGAGGGGCCGGTTTTTTGTCCCATGAAAAAAAAAGATCTGGATACTGAAAAAAATATTATAATGATGGAAATCGAAGATGCCCGAACAGAAAATACTCTAGATTTGATAGTCCCCTATTGTAGGGGTTGATGTTGGTGAAAAAAGCCCTATCCATGTATACAGCCTCGTTTGTTTGGAGGGTATCTTTTGGGTGGGTACTGTACCCTCAAATTGTTCATGCACCAGATCTCAGTCGCAACAAAATCAGAGGAGGTGTCATTTTGGCTGCTCTGAAAACACATGTGCTGCTTTTTTGTCCCAAGTCGTGTTGCTGGGTAGATATAACATGATATAACATGAACATCTTGATTGAAACCAGACGAGATATCAATGGCCATTGAAAATGCGACGAATATGTTTGAAGGTCATATTTCGGGATCATTGTCCCTTTCGCAGGCGTTATCCTTTCAAGATAGGTACAGTCCAGTGAGCAAACCTGGAGGAAATTTCCTATGTCTGTATCATATAGCCTAGCCACCCTCCTGTAATCAAACATGGCAACAGGATAAAAAACAAGTGAATCCAATTTGTAGATATTGGATGATTTTCCCATTAGAACCTCCATTTACAGGGGATTTTCCACTTCCATGTTTGATGACACCGGAGGGTACTCAGAATGTGTGCACCCCCGGTGGAGGTCATAAGGGGGTACAAATAACGTGGAATAACTCCCGTAGGTTGGGATAGAACCTCTATGACTATGGTACTTAAGTAACAACTCACATCAGTTGGGACATAATTGATATATGACCATGTAATCCATATGAATTCATAAGCATAAATCACCCCGCCCCACGAAGAGTTCACCAGAACGTCGCCAAGGCCAAGGAAGAAGCCGACAGCGTCCTCGGTGGCCCAATGGTGCCTTGGTTCTGCCCCAGTTTTTCGCTGCGCTTGTTATGATTGCATGGTATATCAACATCTCTGCGTGAATTTCATCACGACCTCACTGCGACCGAACCCTGGAATTATGGTTAATAACCCCACGTAGCCATTTTGGCAAGCAAGACTCAAAAAACAAGAAATCCAGGAACAACAGATTGGCAAAAACTGCGAGCATGTCTTCGATTGGAGAATACGCAGCCAAGTTCGGCAAGCGCGTTGCGGCCCCGCCCCCCCCCCCGCAGGCCAAGGCACCAAAGGCAGCCTCAAAAGCTGTCAAGGCGACACCTGCCAAGCGTCCGGCCATGGTCCCCTCGCCGGCAATCTCCGAACCAGGTGTGGCAGCGAGGGCTCTAGGCTTCGCCATTGCCGCTCATGGTGGTCGTCATGGCAACGGGACTGATCACCCACGGGGCCTTCGGTGTTGTGCAAGGCTTGGAGCAAAAGCGTGGGGTAGCTGGTCCGCCAATCAACTCTGGTAATTTGCATATACTGTATATAGAAGGAAATTGAATAATATATGTTCCATGTTAATCACTGTCCTTCATCAAATTTGTGGTTCATTTTCTATGGAAGGGTTACCTCAAAAATTAACAAACTGTATGTTTTACCACAACGAAACTTTCACTTCTTGATCCCGATCCTTCTTGCAAAAGTTTGCCGCTTGCATTTTTCAATCACAATTTTTGCCAAGTTTGTTGAGGACGTTGCCTGTGACGGTTTTTCGCCACGCACCAGCATAATAATCTGTGGAACACCCCACCCCACCCACACCCCAAGCCCACAAAAAAATCAACATGCGCATAGCCCCTTGCGGGCGTTGACACCATAAACACAACTATGACTATGATACTTCAATAACTATGGTTTATGATACGTATAACATCGTATAACTATAGTTTCATGTTGTTTACAAACCACCAAACATAGCTGGAGCCCGCATTGTAGCTGGGGGGTGATGGTGATGGCTATACTTAGCAACCGCTTTAAGATGCCGAGTTCAGTGTGCCACCAGGATGGCAGTTCGATAATGTTCCCCTGTAGATCCCTGAAGTATAGGTCAGAAAGCTCTCTTTCGGTCTCCCTCTTTTTGTTGCGTGAAATCCCGCATCTGCAAGTTTCAAATGAAACAATGTTGGGCGACTTTCCGTTTCAATTCGTTTCAGTCGGCATTGCTAGTTACCAGTTACTGGTTAAAATCCTTATTTTCTTCCTCAACCTTGGAGGGGTAGAAACTAATCCTTTAGTTCTTACCTCTTTTTCTGGAAAATCACCAGCAAACCAGCGAAAGATTACAATTTTTGTGGACTATAATCAAAGATTGACCATGTAAAGCAACTTAGTAGAGTATGACAGTATGGCATACCACCTGGCACCAGCATTTTCCCTCTGGCAATTTAACGTAGCTATGGAAAATTGACCATGTATTATAGATAATTTGCAATGATTAACCATTCAATGGATTGTTTTTTACTGGAACAGTTACAGGAAGCCAAAAAAAATGATGGGGAAAAACCATGGGTTTCCGGTGAAGATTTTTCCTTCAACCGGTCCAGTGACCCGAGGAAAATCTCATCGAGGTTTATCACTGTGATCGCTCCGGGCAGGCGCTGACGCTGCGTGAAAAACACCCCACTTGGTTGATGATTAAATCATTGAATATACAAAATTTAACCATGACAACATATGAACATCTGGGGTATATAGCTGATGAATGATGGTTGGTTGATGATTATTTCGGGGTTTTAACCATGAACATATGGGGATATTAGTGGATATAACTAATACATGATGTTGGTTGATTAGTTCGGGGATTATACTAACCAGGCTTTTGGGGAAGATCACAATCCATCAACTGGAAATCCTGTTCTCAACCAGACACTGCTTAAATGAGTTTGTCGGAAAATGGAGGATGCCTCTCAATTTCTGGTTGGTGGTTTGCAACATGTTTTATTTCCCCAATAGTTAGGATGATGATCCAATCTGACTAATATTTTTCAGGGGGGTTGAAACCACCGAATTAGATTTGCAATTCAATGGGGAAACGGTTGATCAACGATCAAACTTGTTTTTTCTAAACTCTTAGACAAACCTAACAGTGTACAGATCAGTCTTTCAGTAGATCTAGGTTGAGAACCGAAACCGGCGCATCGATGTTGCCCTTTTTCCGGATAGTTACAACTGACCCGAACCAAAGTCTACCATGTGTTCATAGATGTTCATAGTTCACAGCCTCATAGCAAAAATGGTTCATGTAGTTGTTCATTCCGCAATCAAATTTCGTTGCCACCGCAAAAAAAAAAACATGAGCAATCCCGAAAGAGCAGCACCCCCCAATGCCATGTTGCCACTGCCCCCCCTACTTGGCGTACTTGGTAGGCCTTTGGACAACCTTTTTTCCTGCCTGCCGTCCCTTGGACATTGATCTGATGGAGGGACAGTCCATGCTGAGTGGTGCTGAGGCCATTTACCGGCTACAATTATTCAATATTATTAATATGGAGGTAAATATATATTAATATATTAGTAATAATATTTAATATATATTAATATATTAGTAATAATATTTAATATATATTAATATATTAGTAATAATATTTAATATATATATTAATATATTAGTAATAATATTTAATATATATATATATATATATATTAATATATTAATAATAATATTTAATATATTATATATATATTAATATATTAGTAATAATATTTAATATATATTAATATGGAGGTTTCCATAGTCATGGGAAATCCCCAATAGCTGGATGGTTTCTAATGGAAACGCCTACGAAAATGCTGTCCAAGCTTTCGGTACATGGACTGTGAACGAAGTGGATACACAAAAAAACCCGGTGGTGAATTATTAGGGATTAAATCCTAACTTGTGAGGGGTAACTATCATTGGGTTAATTATCATTAATTCCCATACCATTATTAGCCATGATTGACCATTTCTAACCATTGATATTCCATATTTCATGGTTATACCATGTTATACCCGGTAGTTTAACCATATATTCACCAGTATATATTAACCATATATTCATCATATATTCCATATATTAGCAATATATGCACCATATTCACCATATTATATTTCATCCATTTCAATAGGATTTTCCATTATTTTTACTAAACAAAAAACCATCCAGCTATTGGGGTACCTCCATGACCATGCAAACCCCCATATATTCACCATGGTTATATCCGTTAGTCACCATGGTAGTCCGCAAATCCTCGAGGTTCCAGGAGAGAGAGCCGGCAGCTTCAAATCTCGCTGCAAGGAGACGCCACCGACGCGGGCACGATGGGGTTCGGTGAACGCTGGGCTTCTCCCCCGTAAAATGATGTTTTCTTGGGGTTATGGTGATGAAATGGACTGTTTTTGGGATTTGCTAAGAGTGTTTTTGTTTAAGCTTCAACGACAATATTATATATGTATGCATGTATGTATGTTTGTATGTCGTTAATCCCAAATTTTGTATCAGACATCTTGGATCAGGAGGATCTATGATATTATTTGTATACTCAGCATGCATGAATATGTGTATATATATATATATACATAATATATATATGTACATATTTTATACATCAGCCTGGCCGTAAGCCCTTGATGGAGTCAATCCAAGCATTTCAATGCATCAGAGAAACAGTATCAACGATTTAAATACAATTGTATACAAATAATGGAGAATCTAGTAAACCATCATTGTTATATATCACAATGAGCTACAATGGATAATACTAACTATATCACAGTTGCACTAGTATTTATATCCATACTGGTTGGTGACTTGGAACATTTCTTATTTTCCATTTCATATATGGGATGTCATCATCCCAATTGACGAAGTCCATCATTTTTCAGAGGGGTATGGCTCAACCACCAACCAGTTGATGGTTAAAATTACCATAATGGTTAACCTTTATTAACCATTATTCACCATTCATTATTAACCACAGCTACAACATCAACTCCAATTGGCTGCTGGTGATTTTCATAGAAATTTGGCAGTGACATGACCTGAAAAGGACTGTCACATGGGACTTGGGGCTGTCCGCGTCCTAGGAGAAATTAGGTGTTCCTGAAAACGAGTTCAAGACCTGGAGGTGGGGACGGAAATCATCGATGGCCCCGGATGGGTCGGAATCCATCAGCCAACACAGACGATCATTTCTTGGTGGATGATCAAAGCTTGGCCCGGGAAAATTTATATGGAAAAATCACCGTTTCAATAGGTACATGGACTAGGTGACTATGGGCCATGGCTTCCATAGCCATGATAGATATGGGATGATATGGGGATATGGCTATGGATAGGGAGAGAATGGGAATATGAATGGGATGAACAGATATTTGCCAATCAGCTCCATCGCGGAGGTTTATAGCTGGAAAAATCATCGTCGGCTGGTTACCCGAGTGCACGTTTGTTGGTCTATTTTGACCCCGTCAATTATAGTTGTATTCGCCATAAACCCGAGTTGAACTATATAGATAAGTAGTTGTATAACCCAAATTTATATCTAAGTTTTTTCCAATCCCCATTAAGATCCATAAACTGATAATATTTCATTACCATAAACCCAAGGTCGTCAAGGGATGTTGTTTAGGCAACCAGCAACCCACAAGATCTGGCAACATGGATATGACTATGGGATTCTAAGCTCCATCAGTTGGGATATGAGGGCCCCTATGGTTTTATAACTCGCGGAACTTAGTGGACACCCCGAAGTAGATCCCACTGGCCAGTTGACTAAGAAAATACAAACTTTTCTGCATAGGCACCTGGCTATCAAGGCGAGGTGTTTCACTATATGGGAGACCTATTGGCGCTCTCTCTCTCTCTCTCTAATATATATATATATATAACTATATAATATGTACTAGTGTTAGTAAAGCAATAGTAAACCATTCCCAAGTGGGTGGTATATATCATCAAAATATGGTGGTTCATTATTTGTATAATAACATTATATATATATAGCTTACCGTAGCTCTGCAAAGGAAGATATATTTGTTCTAGCCACTTCAAAATCTTGCTGATCATTATATCTCTATTCCAATTCCTCCATCATTATATCGATTAACAACCATATATGTACAGATACATATATATACACATACGGTACATAGACCCTCCAAATACCACCCAAAAATGGTAAAAAGTACTACAATTATGGGGTAAAACATTGTTTTTATGGGTACTTGGAGCGGCTATATATATATATATGCACCAGGCCCTGCCACCCACCCCCCACCCCCACCCACGGGGTGGGGTCCACAACCACGCCCCCACCCCCAACTCCC
>Ga0126342_10000993_pt1 | contig 36859 bp, 29 predicted proteins | sample Cyp1metagenome_FD_92528 | JGI IMG/M metagenome (GOLD analysis project Ga0126342, IMG submission 92528) | Coral microbial communities from Lord Howe Island, Old Settlement Bay, Australia - Cyphastrea 1 metagenome | ecosystem: Host-associated > Invertebrates > Cnidaria > Coral ... | reverse complement strand
CCGGGGTACGACAAAGCTCCATGCTAGGATTCTACGGGGAAAGGGTGTGCAGAAGAAGAAGCCAAACATGTTCACTGTGGGAAGCTCAACAAGCGCAACTTTTGTCCTACCAGTGTATATATACATATATATATATACATGATGTATATAAGTATATAATGATATGTTCTTGAGGTCACCCTGGCTAGTGACAGGGCGGCAATAGTTGCAACAAGCATGTGAATGTGAGATACCCAAGCATCAAGATGCACATCCTGCCGAGGAAAAGGAGCAGCGGGCCTGGCAGAAGGTGAGCTGACCTGGCGGATACGTGGAAAATCATAGGTAGATCATAGGTAAATCATAGGTTACTCAATGTTTGTTGAAGTTATAGGTAAATGAATGTAAATGATCTATAGCACACGTTCAACGTTCCATGTCCATGTGTGTCAACGATAATACGGATGAACTACACCATCTAGATCAACTGAAGATCTGTAATTATGAATCATGAAGCAGAGTTCCCCAATTGAATACAGTAGATCCAAAATAGTACAGAAGGGGACATCCTCAGAGTGCATGTTTTCCACTGTTCTCTTGCACATGCACTGACAGTTTCTGCTTGGCACATCTGCAATGGCTATGTCACTACAGTGCAACCATTGACAATTTTTGCTTGGCACCTCTGCAATCAAGACCCAACTCTCTGCCAGTACTCCCCCCTTGGGGTGTGCAATGTTGTTTTACTATTATTATTAGTTTTTTGGTTTCTTGGTATTTTGTTTTTTTGGTTTCTTGTTTTCTGGTTCGTTGTATTGTCTTTGAAGGGCTGGCAAAACAACACAAAAGTGAAGGACCTCAACTCTTTGCCGGTTCTCCCACTTTAGGGGCTGCAAACATACTTTTGTTTGTTTTATTGTTTGCTTTGGGCCTCTGGTTCCATTCGAAAACCATGTAAAAACTATGGCAAAATGCAGGTATCACTGGAGGAAGCTTGGGGGGCTTGGGACATAGATTAGGCAATTTTGTGTGTTTATGTATTTTTCAAACAATGTGTTTAAAAAATGCAAAAACATAGGCAGCCAATGAATGTGTAGAACTGACTTTGATATTGACATTATTGGTCAAACCCTTAAGTTAACACATGTTCAAACACTTTGAATGATTCCCTCGAAAAGGAGTGATGCATCTCTTTGAAGTGAGTGCTCCCTTCAACAAGTGCATTTCTTTTAAAATTTTAAAATGGTGGAACATCCCCATTGAAGCAAGTCATGTTTTCGTCTACTTCTATGTCAAAAATGAACCCTCTTGCACATGCAATGCCCTTTTCATCCCTTTTCACAATATGTTTTCTTACATGAAGAACACATGGTACTGTATATATGTAAGCACACAAAATATGTCCTTCACAATTGCACAGCATTTTTCTGAATGCATAATGTGATATTCGTCCAAGACGACGAACCATATTTTCAAAGACAATCAAACATTGTTTGAACATATGGTATACTGTATGCATGTAGCACCCTCTTGAAAGAGTATAGTCGTTTTTGAAGAATGTTTTGTTGAATTTGTGAAACATCCCGTTAATATGAGTGAGGTATTTAATTAAAGGAACACAATTATTGTTGGATAGTATTGAAAACATGTCTTTCAGTGAGAGTTGTCTAAATGAAGGCTGATCTGACCAAGAGGAAGAGTACACATGCCAAACAAAAGTAGTCCAGTTTTCCAAGAATGCTGCTTCTTCACATGAAGTTCTTTTTGCCATACAGGACAATATGCCGTTGTTCTGTGTCAAGAAGCGAAAGCGCATTCTTTAATAATGCTCACAGTTTCAATCATATTGCACTTTTTAAAGGGATACTCTATGTCAATAATACTGCATATTTTGAGCAGAAATATTAACTTTTCTAAAAGGGGTACTGCTCCTTTGAAAGGAGGGTTAGACATCTGGAAATGCACACTGCTCTCCTTCAAAGGGCATTGTGCAACTTTTCAAGGAATACTTCATTTTGTTTGGATATTGTCCCTGCAAAAACACACTGCATTGCCCAAAAGGAAGATTACTCTTATTCAGAAGGGTATGTTTGTTTTGAATACTGCATTTGTTGGCAGGTATGGGGATGTTTAATTATGTTGAAAACATCTAGCATATTCTGCAGAAATTGTGTTTTGTTGAACGGACGCTGTAGTAGCATTTATCTAAGGTAGAGTGAACACCTGGACACTTCTTCAAGCAGTACATACTCTCTAGTGGACATGAACACATTTTCATCGGTAGCTTAGGCTTTAACATGTGATTACAGTTTCGCAAAAATAACAAGTGCGCTCTCACAACGTCTTGCTCTGAAAAAATATGGGTTTGCTGGAAATTGGGGTACTCCAAATTTTGATGGTCAATCACCATGTTCCCTGCAAACATTGAATTATTTTTCATGATATATTATTTGCCCCATTTCCAGACAAACTCAATGATACATATGTCTATCCCTGATATCCCATATTATCCCCACTATATCCTATGAAAACTAATTATGGGAATATTGTGGGTATTCCTCATTTTCAGCCGCGCCCATGTCCTTCTTTTGAACGCAAACCCCTTTTCCCGAAGGCTGAAGAGGAAAGTCGGAAAGCAGCTGCCATCCTGAGGTTGCCAGCTAGCTCGATCGGAATGAGGATGAACCATCATCTTTTTCGGGGTTAAATCCCTGTCTTTGCTGGTACTAAAAAGAGCATGTTAAGGTATCTAACAGGGCCATAAGAAAAAACGGTGAACGGTATGTCTTTTTGCTGACCGCAACTATGAGGTTTCTCCTTGGGGCGTTCAAATCTCTGACGGAAATGGTCAATGGCTGGTTCAAAGATGCAAATAGGCTTGGATGTAGTTAACCCCAATGGTGTTGGCAACTGGTTGCTGGTTTCATTTTTTTTTTGCATCCTTGAGATAATGGTTCCCATGTCTTTTTTTTCGGATGTGTTTTTTCCACCAATCGATGTTTCATCCAGGGTTCTTGTTCAGGATCCCCAGTTTCGGTCCGGTCTAGATGTTGTTTCCTTTGAATTCAGAGAAATATTCACTCACGACTCATGACATGAAGATGACTTGTATATTAGATCCGGCAAATGATGTAATATATATATATAATTATATATATATATGGATATATAGAGAGATATTGTTTGACACATTAAATTATGTCAGATCCTATGCTAAGACGTGTTGTTTTTCTCCGTTGCACACGGACAAGCCGCACAGGGCGCTTGAATCTGGAGATCAGCCACTCATTTTTTTGATGGGGATCCGATGGCCAAAGCTAAGTGGTATGAAACCTTTGACACATATAGAGGGTTCAACAATATCCCATAGGATCCATGGTGCTGCTATATATGCTAACATGACTGGGGTATATTGATGGGATTCATGTTAGCATATATACCAGCACCATGGATCCTATGGGTATTGGAAAAAATGTCGGTGTCGTCGAAATACGAAGATCTTTGTATTAGATTGTCTTGTCAGGTCAGTATTAGAATGGATTAGTTGCCGTTGGAGCTCATTGGTCTTGATCTGGACCATCGGAAGGTCCCATGGCCAATAGGGAAATCCCACATAAATGGAGCACTAAGTGGGTCAATTTCCAGCAAGCCATGGAGGACACCAAGGGTTCTCTACTGATTGTGAGATGCGGGGCAGTTTGGTATTTCGAAGGCTGATTGTTCCGTTGCAGTTTTGAAGACGAATAGTATTCCTTACAATATAGCATGGCTTGTTGCCGACAGGAAGTGCTGCAAGGGCAATCAACGTGATGCTGGGAATGCCAATACTGTAACTAGCTGGAAATATCTAAGAATCATCAAGCAATAATGGTGATGCCATGAGTCCGCAGAGAGTCCGCAGAGTTTGGAGACCCGGAGGCAAGAAGTTGAGAAGCTCAGGGAAGAGAGGCACTTGGGGAGTGGATCAGTAATGAAATTTTGGAGGGCTCAAATCATCCAAATTTGGCATTTTAAGAAGCAGCAGAAATAGGAGATAATGGGTATGTTAGCAGGAAAATTGGGAGTGTTGTACCTCCATTGATGGATGTGTTGCAATCATCATAGCACCAATGATCCGAGCCGCTGCCATTTGGCTTGCCGGAAAAGTCCCGATTTACTTCCAGATGTTTCCCATGAAAACCTCCATGTAGGTCGGGAATATCCTCAGGTTTCATTACTCCACCATTCACGTCCCCAAATAACTATAAATGGGATTTTAACCATCACCAAACGGTCGGTTTCTGTTTGGGCCTAGCCAGCCAAAACCTCTAATGTTGGTAAAGCCATGGTAAAGCCATAATAAACAACCCATATGTTGATAGTTTAAAGCAACCATTGATGGTAAATTTGGGCTTGGTTCATCGGTTTATCAATGCTTTAGCGCGAAAGGCAAGACCTGGATCGACAGGTGCACAGTGCGCTGGGATTGATTGGTGCAGTGGCAGATACCACAATGCGCGGATAGCTAGGTTAGTTTATAACTCCAATAACTATGCTACTATACTTACTGGGGTTTATAGACCAATTTACAGACTAAGAAACCTATAGTCTGTAGTTAATTAATATAGGGTTTATAAACCAACTTAATTATAACTGCGTGTGGGGGGGACACATTGCAGAACCACCCATTCTTTTTAGCTTCGGGATAGCTGAGGGTTGTATATAAGGACTAGCCTTCTCCTATCCGATTTCAGATTGATGCAGGTGTTCTTGCAAAGGCTTGAAGCATGAAACCACCTGAAACCCTCAAGATGTGGTAGATTCCAAAATTGCCATGGGATTTCATGGGATTTGGTGGTTTCTACCATAATTCCCATGGGATTTCCCTCAGGTGATCTGATGATAAACCATGGGACCCATGGGGTGACGCGAATCTCCGACCCAGCAGGTGACATTCAGAGAGCACCATCCAACATTTGTGTGTTGGTGAACACATTAGTACAGAAGTATATGACCATTTGCCAAACATAGTTGACAGAAGTATATGACCATTTACAAAAATAGTAATACATTATATCAGTACAATTCAGTGTCTTTCATAGGCATGCAGTGCAGGTTGATACCCGAGTCATGTATCTCCCCATTGTACCCCTCTCAACCTGTCGATGGCCAGGTCAGCAACCAGGAACAGAGCGGGAAGCACTGATTCTGGGGCAATCATAATATATATATATATATACCATTCTGATAAGATTGCAAAATCTTGCAAAGCTCCTGCTGATATGGGTTTGTCTGAAACTAGGGATACCTCAAATTTTGATCATTAATCATTGTATAATCATAATTTTCCTTATTAAAAACCCATATCAATTTATGGGCGTGGGCAAAATATCGCGCATGTCAAGCTACTCGTGATGATCGATGCAATCCCAGGACTTCTGGAAAGATGCGAAGTCATATATGGGGGTTTCCATACATGGGGGTACCCAAAAATGGATGGTTCATAATGGAAAATCCTACTAAAATTGGGATGATTTGGGGTCCCCTATTTCAGGAAACTCCATATATCAATTGGATCTCAAGCCACGTTTAGACTCGGAAGAAATTCCCAGCACATCCAAGCACATGTTGAGTCGAACATCAAGGGCTTCTCAGACTATCGGGTCAACGGTCCGACAGGAGCGCCAAAGCAGAAGGCATCACAGCCGCACTTCCACCTTGCAAGTGCGAAGCCCTGGAGATGGGTTTCTGGCGGAATCCATTGCTTGCTCACTTTTTTTTTGGATTTTTTTTCCGATGAAATGCTATAGGCATAATGGCAAGTGATATGTAAGTTATATGATATATGTATTTCGGAGGCTTCAACTCAGATTGTCCATTCCAATTTACAAAGATCATGTTTGCAATTAATACACAGTTTCAGTTGGGCAGAAACTTGGCAGAAGCCACCAACTGGGTTCAGAAACATCTTGAAGTTGCTAGTCTCTCCATGTGTTTGAGCTGTTTGATACCCAGTGCTGTAGATTGTTTGATTGTCCAAGTACCCTCTGGTAATTTAACATAGCTATTAAAGATCATAATGTTTAATGGGTATATCATATATTTATATAAATGACCATTTTCCATAGCTATGTTAGTTTACCAGAGGGTAACTGAGAACTATCAGTATTGTAGGCTTCTTCCTCAGTTCGGTCGCTTATTTCAACATGTGCGTTGCTTACATATGCTTACATCACATTATGTTCGAATGTTTTCTGGTTTTATCCCCATGTTTGTTCCACCATACATCCAACAGTTTGCCTGGTTTGAAACTTATTTGCCTATTACACGTATACATATAATATATATATGATAACTGTTATTATTATTATTATTATTATTATTATTATTATTATAAATTGATATTCATTTATAATATTTTATAATATATACATATATATATAATTATATATATGTATATATATATATATATGTATATATACATCAAATGTGAATATGAATCTCAATGTATCCCGGTGAGTTCCTCCATGTTCCTTCAATTTGTGATGGTGAAATGACCCAATGACCCCTCAATTTGTTCCCTCAATGACCCTGCCAGCCGCGGCCGCCTGATAGCGGTTCTTCAGCGTATGGGATGCTCAGAATCGAACAGTGGTCGGCGCAAGGGACGAGTAGTTGTCATTGAGGAAGATGTTGATGGTATCAATGGATTGGTTTAAGGGAAACTTTTAACCGGAAAGCCCCATATTTAATGGGAAAATCTATGGTTTCCGGTTAAGATTTTCCCTTAAACCAATCCATTGATGGTACTTTAACGGGATGTTGGTTGGAGTTTAAGCGACTTTTTGACTCGGTGGTTTGTTCCACCCTCCAGCTGTCTATCTATGCAAAGAAAAGATATGAGCAGATATGACATGTACATTTAGCAGTGTACATAGTAACATTATGTAACATGGTTGTTTTGAATGTGCACCTATCCACCCATCCCTCTATCAAGTTGTGTTCATGCATTTATCGATCCATTCATGGTCCAAAAGAGTACCCCGTGACTCCGTGACATTGGAGGCAGTGACAGTTTAATGACTTGAACACTGGGATTGAAAAACCGTTGATATCTTAGATGATCAAGATTGCGATTCATATTCCAAGTGTATACTATACATATTACAATATACATATATTGTAATTACTATTTCAATTATCAACATTTAATTTATACATATATATATATATATATAATATAGTAATTACGAAGTATTTCAAAAAAAAAACTGTGGAAGAATTATTCAGTACATGTCCACTTTGATGATCGAGGCACCGCAGCACCGTCATGGAGGTGGACCTCAGAACCGAGGCGTTTCGAACTGTTGAAAAGCCACCGGGGAATCTGGAAAAGCAGGAAAGAAAAGTCGAATTTATTGCGTTTTAAATAGTTTTTGTCATGTTTATTTTTGCAATTACATATGTATATGTTGATATCGATTCAATCTTGGCCATGCAAAAATGGATTAAGAAAAATGGAAATGACTTGGGTATGGGAAAGTTGTGGCCCGAGAGGAACTCCTGGAAACAGTTTTTGGCAACTTAGTAGTGGCCGTCAAGTGCTAGGGTACTCAAGTTTGACACACCAACATCATCACTTCCCCGGAGCAATGTGCAGCGACTGTTAGTTGGAACTCCCGCTGTTTCATGTTGGAAACACCATCCAAACAACCACAAGGTGATGCCCCCGCCAGCCATGTTTGTTGGGTTTTGCTGGTTTGTGAAGCAAATTCTCTAGCTCGATATATGCCCTTTTCCAACCCGGGCCCTAATGATCAAGTCAACCTAGTTCTGTTTCCAGTTACCTCAGAACTGGGGCATCACCGTGGATCTGGCCCGCAGGGTAAGCCTCAGATGGAAGAGAAGGAACTGGAGGACTCCTCCTCCGGATCTTCCAATGAATACTACGAGCAGGTGCCCCGACGGATGGACGGATCCGAAACCATCATGGTTCCCTGACGGATGGCCGTAGCAAGAAACATGAAACATGACCTTCAATCGGTTTTGGGATTTAGATACATGATATAGTTTATGGATACCCATGATTTTCTATTTATGTTGGGATGGGCTTGGGATACATAATACTGTAATTGTAGATTATACAGTTTTTGGATCATTGGAGATGATTGGCGTGATTGTTATTATCTGTGTTTTAAGTACCCATGTAGCCATGTAGGGTAAACATGTGCCGGTCTGACCCGGGAGCGGCCACCTGAAAGTCAATGCATACTGTAATAGAGAATATCGATGAATTGTATCAACGGTGTGGTGTGCTACTCATAGCCAAGAGTGATTGGAAACTATGACTTTAATCCCTAAGGCTTCACGTCTTTAGTAAGCCCTAAATAAGCTCACATTTCACAACTGGGCATATTGTGAAGTAGTATGCCACAATTTGGGTTTAACTAAAAAGGGTGTAATTATACTGTATTTTGATGGGAACCACACTGATTAAGCATCAAAGGTGGACCAGTTTGTGAATAATTTATCAACCATCAATCAACCATCAATTAGCCATCAATCACCCATTTACTGTATAAATTAGTAGATATGTATATATATATATATATAGATAGATATGTATACATCCCTGTTTTTATACTATGGCTGGTTAAAACCATTTTAGAGACCCAGGCCACTCATCACAACAACTCCTGAAGAATGAAGCACCCCTGCCGAACGTCGTGACAGGAGCCACCTGCACACATCAAGCAACGTTTGGCTAGTCACTTGGCGAACCCCGTTGGTGGGATCTTCGCAGATGGATGGTTCAGTGTCTTACAAATATTATTATTATTATTATCATTATTATCATTATATAAATATTTCCAGCAACCTCCAAAAAGATGCCGAACAATTCAATGTTTTCCAGGATCTTTTTTGTTGATATGTCCGGCAAATTTCTCAGGGTTTTCCACTTTACTATTGTGTACCCCATTGTGTTCAGTTTCTAAATCCAAAGAATCAGGTTCAAAGCTTGGAACATGGGGATGCCCCATTTCCAGGCAGACCCAAATGCTGCAGATGCTTGATGCGATGATCCCTCTATATATATAATATTTACTGTATATACAATATATACTGTATATATATACACCATGATATTCATGTTCTTTGGACCTTTGCATAGGACTTAATTCCATGAGCTATACAAGTCACTTGACTGACTCCAACATATACAATCATATATTTAGATATATTTAATTTCGAGCACCTTGATGACTCAGCGGAAGTTCAGTTGACCATCCTTCTGGATTCCTCGTGTTTGGAGACTATAGACGTTTATGGTTTCCATCAAAGTTACTCAACAGTGTAATTCTTCGGGCAATCTGGTATCCACATCGTTTGGATAAATCCGCATATTTGCTGCAGTTTCTGGATGTTTGCAACCCTTGGATTTTACCAATTGCTGTGGCACTGTTCGGAGTGGGATCAGGCTTGCAACAGGCAGCACGCTTTTCGGTGAGACAGGAGATCCGCAATTGATGCAGGTTTGATAACATATATCCAGTTGATGAGTTGCTTGCCCAAAAATACACTCACCGTATCCATTGTCATGGGGTATAGAAATTATATTACAAAAACCAACCCTGCTATGGGGATGTAATGCTGATCCAACCGCAGCATGGCTTATTGATCTGGCTGACTTGTAACGACTGCGACGTCACGATTGCGGCTTCAGCAAGAACCAACGATATTTGAGCTGCTCAGAGGGAGAGCTTTGGAACTCATCACGGAAGGATGTTTGAAAAGTCATACCAATTCAGAAAGATATGGACGATGCACCATGCATGGATATTAAGAGATCATTTCTCGATCATCAATTGAGTCAATTAGATTGTTTTGTGTGGCAAGAAAACGCAGAGATCCTGTAATTTTACATCATTCAAAACAGTTTGATCATCGCCTGTAGCACTTAAGGAGGACAATCGTGTGTAGGTCACTTGGTTCAGTCATTTGAAGCAGTTGCCGCACAAAGACCTTTGGTGCGCTTTGCCATGCCGTGGGGAGCGTTGCGCGTTGGGGTTGGAGACCAAGTTTAAAAGTTTGCTCGGATCTGAAATTTTATGTATACTGTATATGTTTCTTCTATTGTATATTTATATGGTTTTATATTACATATATACGAAGGCGTATATGATAATAACAATAGTGACAATGATCAATGATAATATTAATAATGATAAGAATAATGATCAATGATTATAGTATTTGTCTCTATATCATTTACATATATATATATATAATGTATAGTACAGTATGCATATAGTATATACATGTATTATAGAATATACATAGTATTGACATGTATAAATGTAATATGTGTATATATATATATGTGTAGATGGTGGTAACTTTATCATCAGAAATGGTAACTTTATCATCAATCATGGAGATTGAAGTAGGGAACTGGGGATAATATGGGAGAATAAGCTATAACTTTATGGTGCTAAACGCAGAGAATTTTCGGGAATGATCCCAGTCATCACTAGTAATGTCATCATCCCAGCAACCCCCAGCAACCCATCCATTCTATTTTAGCACCAGTAAGACAAGGATGGTCAAGATTTGCCCAAGGTAGTGGTATGTACCCTCTGGTAAACTTTCACATAATGGAAAGATCCACAATTTTTCATGGGACAAATCCACTATTTCGACTGGGCCATTTTCCATAGCTACGTTAAACATAACCAGAGGGATTCGTGGTTCTTGGGGCTTCACCTGGGGATTTGTTGGTTGAATCCCCATGGCTTCGTGGATTCGGGTCTCTCAGATTTCATGGGAGATTTTTGAGTCGCGTTTTTTGGATGATGATCCAAGCAATATCTTGTTCACTGCGGATTTAAGTGGCTATTCTATAGTTCTAAGAGGTTCTAAGTGCCAGAAAAAACCGTGAATGTTTGACGGTTTTTGACCAGTTACTTTCTGGGATGCACCGAGATTTTCAGGGGGGCCATGAACCACTCGCCGAGGCGGAGGCCAGCTGTTTCTACGATGACACCGAAGAGTTTCTGGGCAAAAAGACTGAATTTGTGCTCTGTTGGATGGCTGATCCATAGGAGCTCGATCTTGATGTTTGTTGCAAGGTGATGTCCCCCCAATGATGTTTGGTGGCTCATAAACCCAGTTAAATAGTGCCAGTATAGCCCACCTTAGTCAACAATGTGCTGCCACCCAATTATAAGTTATAAACCCAGTTCCCTAATGTTCACTATTTTTGGAATACAGATACATCCCCAACTCACAAAAATCAGCCTAGTTAGTACCATTAGTATATCATAGTATATCTATGTTTCCCAATTTCCCCAACAAAAAAAGGGGGCACCACCTTGAAGCGGCTGCCATGACGGTCATTGCTGCGCTGCGCCGGCTGGTCTTGAAGAGTTCATCTTCGTGGGTTTTTACTGTGCGTTTTCCCGTTTTGGATGTGGGCTGAAAATCCGGTTCAGATCCCCCCCATTGTTCCCAATTGTTCCCAATTGTTGGGTTAATCCGACTTAATCATAGGTGTCATGGATTGTCATAGTTCGGATTAAGTCATAGAACATCATAGAACAAACATTGGATAACCAGATTGTCATAGTTTGTCATAGTTCATGCCCATGTTTTCTGGTTATCCAAACATACAACGGGGACACAACGGTGGGACGCTCCAAGGACCAAACTCAACGAGGCCATGCAGTTGCCTTCCGGGGACCCTGAAGACGACCAGCCAGAGACCGCCGAGGAGTCAAGCTGGGGAAACTGTGGAGAATTCTATACTATACTATATATATATATGTATGATTATATATATAGTTTATTTTCTAGATTTTATATTATACAGCCCGTCAAGCTGTATATATACATGTTTATATGATTGTATTATACATTAGTTAGGTTATTGTGTTTTATCAAGTATGTATATATCAGTCTGAATAAACCATAACGACCTCACGGTGAGGTCACTGAAATAATGTTTAGTTTATATAACTATCCAGATCATTAGTTTTTTTTCCCTTCACATAATTGTTCCAGGATTTAGCAGATCCACATGTTCCTCGCAAGATGCTTGACGAACACTTGCTGAGAGAGAAGACGGTCTGGGGACTCTGGGGACGCTGGGACCTTTTGGGACTCTGGGAACCCGAGGAAGCGGGATTCATGGTGGGAGATTCATGTCTTATGGTCGACATTAAACATATTGATGTTTAAGCATGGCATCCATGAAGCACGATGATTAACTCATGAACCAACCATGGGATCTCATCCCCTAGATCCAAGGATCGTCCCGGTTATGAAGCACTTACGGGGCATACTCCAAGTAGCTACAGGTCATGAGCTTTGAGAAAGTGCCAGATCAGGTCAGTTGGTACTTGAGAAAATCTCATGACTACCTCTGGGCTTAACTGGTGCTGAAGTGGAGTTTGAATCATGTTACAAGGGGATCAGGTTGTTGAGTTTCAGTCCATCCTTGGGGTGATTTCCCTTGAGCTTCAGCATTTTCTTTTGGTAAGAAAAGGTGCCGAACAACTTTGAGTTGGACGTGTCTGCAGAAAGCCAATTCTTTCTATGTATGTATGTGTAGCATATGTGTATAGATTCTAGATATGTAATGTTATGTAATCATATGTATCTATACAGAGACACTGCATATACCAGTGAAAATGCAGGGTACCTGCGGGAGTCATGAGGCCATATGGAACGACTCACCATAATGAAAACTGTGAAGGTCACAAGAATATGATTGTTTCATGCCTTTTTTTTCTGTATATTGTGTCGAACAAAGATGGTTATATAATGGATTCTGATGTGATATATATATAATCTGGAATCCATATATAATTGTGTATATATCACTATATATAATCATATATAATAGTATGTTTTTTGTATTTTAATATCATACATATATATATATATACACACGGTGAATCGACCAAATTTCCTTTGGCTCCTTGCTCCGACTTACTCTTTAGGTGCGGAGTTTCAGCCCGTACGGCCTGCGAGTTCTGGGCCGCAGGTGCAAGTTGGGATGTCCACAAACCAACCATTTGGGTTTACCAAATAGTTGGTTGATATGGGAAATAAAAGGTGATTTATTGGAAAAAATATGGGACATATGGTGATTTATTGGAAAAATATGGGAAATAAAAGGTGATTTATTGGAAAAAATATGGGAAATATGGTGATTTATTGGAAAAATATGGGAAATAAAAGGTGATTTATTGGAACAAATATGGGAAATATGGTGATTTATTGGAAAAATATGGGAAATAAAAGGTGATTTATGGTTGATACCCTCTGGTAATTTAACATAGCTATTGAAAATGGTGATGTTTTATGGTTTAATGATGTTTAATGGGTTAACAATGGTAAATAATGGCATGATCATGGGATATACCCTCTGGTAAACTAACAGTTTGCTATTGAAAATGTCCCATTTAGTTCCTTGATTTACCCAGTAATAGCATGGTGATTGTCTATAGTTATGTTAGTTTAAGAGGGTATTATTTGTTGATAACCAGATTTGTGAACCCATATATTGTTGGTACACCCAAATAGTGTTTGTTGACATAATAACAAGGTTTATATAATTATTAGATGAGTTGGTTCATCACCAGGATTTATGACCGAAGGAAGTTTAGAAGTCAAACTTCCGACAATATGGACATAACGAAGCGTGAAAATAGATGAGCAGTGTTCAAAACCCCGGTTGGTTCATGATTATAGGGGATTATACTACCCAATATATTGGGGATTGCAATAATCCAATAGAGGAATCCCTACAAACCAACCAGTATATTGTCAACAAACAATAAGGGTTTCCATCAATGGGGGTCCACCAAAAATGGTTGGTTTATAGTGGAAAATCCTACTGGGGATACCCCTATTTTAGGAAACCTCCATATGTACCTTCTGGTAATCAAAAAAGGCAATGGAAAAAAATGAAAGAAACACTATTTATAGATGATTTTCCCAGCTATAAACCTCCATATATATATGATTTCCCATTGCCACATTTGAGTACCGGAGGGTACCATTTCTCTTGTATGATCTTCTACTTATATCATCTTATATCAATTCTCAAATGCAGTTACCTCGGCGAAAAGGATTGTTCCTTTGCCGTTGCTGCTGGAAGTGTCTGTCTGTGATTCGGTGCCCGAAGAACTGTTTGACATAGGTTCACAATGGTTCACAGCTTAGTCGCCAAAGTCAGCATTACTATAATATAGTCACATAAAGTCAAAATCCTTAAATCTGCACTTTTGCTAGAGTATCAAAACTAAAAAACAAATTTCAGTCTTGCTTCGGATGGCATGAGATGTTGTTTCCGTTCTCGCTGCGGTGGTGAACGTCAGGTTGTTTGTGTGTAACTCCAACAATGATGAGGAGTTAGAGGCAGGTCGTATCCCTGTTGGGGTACCAAGCAGGCCTATTTGTGGTGCTTTACCACCATGCAGATCAAAAAGTGGGATGGAGATTAAGACAACCAACATGTAGACATGATTACACATGTATATATAGACATATAGTGTCATTTTCGGTCTTAAACCATCTAGTTTGAGGCGGTCGGAAGGTTTTCTTTTTAGCCATGGGAGAATCCACGTGGGGGCCCTATGGGCCCCCCTTGGGAACCAGGGTTACCAGTTATGAGCTGTGGCGCCTGTGGCCGTGGGATGATCCTCCCAGTATGAAATGTAAAGTATTGTCAAATCAACTGCGCATGTATATATATATAATAATGGCCTTTACACTTAATCTGTGTATACATACTTTCTTTTCATGGAATATCCCAGAATACCATATCATCCCAATAAGAAGTGTTTGGACGGATCATTTTTCGGATATATTACACATCTGTTAAGGACATAAACCTGCCCATTTGCCCGAAGGGCGGCCCGGCGCTTAAATTTCCAGGTCCTTTCGTGTACCATGCTATTTACACCATGCCATATTATTACTTGGTATAGCTCCGCCAATCTTTCACATACACCATTGCATTGTCAAGTATTCTGTCGTTCGAATTTGTATTTTGATCGGTACTAGTGATATAACAATCCCAGCATAATTTCTACATTTTGTTGTTTACATCTCTCTACACATGATAGATATTTCGTATTAATTCATTTACTCATGTTTAGATATACGCAAACGTCCACAATGTCTCACACACACAAATATTGATGGTTCAATCCCCAGCTCGTCGTTCCCAGCTGACAGGTCGATGGTTCGGGTCTCAGTTGAACAGCTGAAGTTGTCCCCAACTAGGTGTTTGTCAAGCCATTTGGGTACCTATTTTCACCACAAAGGTTTGCCCTTGTGAAAGTTAGCTGATAAGTAACAGGTATAAAAGAGAAATGATCGGAAAAGCAACAGATAATATGAGAACATTAGTAACATTAGTAGTACTGTAAATAGTTGATACGACCCAACAACAATAGGTATACATTTAAAAAAGAAATGATGTCGAAGAAATGACTCCTGCGGCCACGCAGGTTGGTTGAACCAGTTTAGCAGTTAATAGAACCGATTATTGATGTGAAATCCTTGTGAAATACATGCCAGTTCGCCATTCCCACACGATGTTCAACGTGTTGACCCGTCACTACCAGGGAGAATTTTCATGGGTTGACTCCCCACTCTGATGAGTCTTGCTCCAGTGTTCATTATATCTATGTTTCTATCTATCTATCTATCTACCTATCTATCTATCTATTTATTTATCTATTGATCGATCTATCTATCTATATATCTATTTATTTATCTATCTATCTATCTATTTATCTATCATTCTATTTGTCTATCTATATAATATATCTATCATTCTATCTGTCTATCTATACTGAAGCATTTTTTAGTTGTGCATGCATGTAGTTATACAGTATATATATATATAGAGATTGCATATATGTTGACATGCTACAGCAGATATCATCGTTTCACCATCAATTCGGTCCTCACAAAACCCATGGACCCAGCGAGGGAAATGCGGCGTGGTGGGCACCCGATTTCAACTGCCCGGTGTCTCCTTAGACTTGGATGAGTTGGAAGGCCCAGGAGGTGAAACCAATAAACCATGGATTTGTCATGGCTAAGTTACGATAACGACAATGCCGGAGAGGTTTTTGGGTTATATATATATATATATAATTTTACATTATCTTACATTATATCATATTATATTTTATGTAATTATGCTATGTTATGTTATATGTTATTGTATTATATTATTTTATATATTTATACTATTTTATATTTTATTTGTAGTCAACTGGGTTTATCAACCAACTTATAACCAGGGAGGCTCTTCTTGCCAAAGATTACCATTTTAACGGGGACTGGGAAACACTAAGTGGGACCATGGCATAATTGTGGGGAAGTTCCGGCCTTCTAGACGTGCAAATTATAGAGATCTGAGACTTGCAGATGTGAATAATGCAAATTGACTTGAATGTCCTGACACATTTCTATACATGAAACACTGTGTTTGCTTGCGTTCCACCTGACTGACTAGGGTGAAGCACATGTTGTTCTTGTTCATTCTACTCAGTAGTGGTGATCTCAGACAAGTCTCGTTTCCCTCCAGTGCTGAGTGCAGGCTGACCTACTGCCATTACTTACTTGGATGTGTATCCCATTTGCCAAAAATGTAAAAACATAGAAAAAACATGAAAAACTATGTATATGAAATAACACTAAAGAGGCAAGATTCATGGGATATAACCTTGATATTCTTAAATTATACAAAATACCCCTATACATACATTTAACAATACACATATGCTCTATATATGTATATATATATACATACATACATACATGCATGCATGCATGCATACATACATACATTCATACATACATACATACATAAATATGCATTCAATGTATTCAATGTATTCAATGTATTCAATGTATTCATACAATATATATATATATACATAGAACACCTTAAAATGTAATGTATTGTTAGAACACCTTAAAATGTAATGTATTGTTATGTTATGTTATGTATGTATGCTATGTATGTATGGTATGTCTGTATGTATGTGTGTATGTAATGTAATGTAATGTGATGTGATGTGATGTGATGTAATGTAATGTAATGTAATGTATGTATGTGTGTATGTGTGTATATGTGTATGTGTGTATGTGTGTATGTGTGTATGTGTGTGTATGTATGTATGTATGTATGTACATATGTATGTATGTATGTAATGTATGTAATGTATGTAATGTATGTAATGTATGTAATGTATGTAATGTATGTAATGTATGTAATGTATGTAATGTATGTATGTATCTATGTATGTATGTATGGATGGATGGATGGATGTATGTATGTATGTATTTATGTATGTATGTATGTATGTATGTATGTATGCTGTATGTACTAATTGATGTAATGCTGCATGTATGCATGGATGGATGGATGTATGTATGCATGTATGCATGTATGCATGTATGTATGCATTCATGTATGGTATGTAATGTAACGTAACGTAATTTAATGTAATGTATGCATGTCTATATATTTAATACACATACATTAATAATATATATATACATACATACATACATACACGGGTCAGCAAAAAAAACAACTTGCGATTTCTGGTCGCACTGCCGAGGTCTGGCAAGGTCATCTTGCCAGTGCGTCGTTGGGAAACCGAGATTTTCTGTGTGGTGGGGTATAGCTGGAGATAGTGATTGATGAGGATTGTGGTCATGGTATATCATTAATGGTGATGGTATAACACTAATATTCCATGATCGTGCTTTATCCATCTTAATGGGTATATTATTATGAAGATCCACAGATCAGATGGATACCCACAAGACTCAGGATTCAGGTGATGTATGTGTTGATTGATGTTGATTGTTGAGTATTAGTGTTTACTTTTGCCCCATAGCCATGAAATTCTCATCGAGTTCCAATAAGAAACGAAGAAGTCTATCGAAACTCTATGGGACATCTATAGTCATTATAGACTTGGAGATAGCCACCGAACACCTGTCATGAAGGTCCTCGCCAGTTGGATCAAGGGTTCCCCAATGCCAAGAGTACAAAAGAGCAACATTTGCTGAAAACACGCGGCTCATTGTGATGAAGGTCCAAGCGACCCCAACAATACTTGTACCTGGTTGTTTCATGTTGTTTCCAGGGTTCCAGCCAATTTCTTGGGACTAGATTGACTAGATGTTGGGAGCACCCCCAATTTCTTCACAGCTTGAGGGTTTGAAATTGGTCTCGGGTCGGATTCGTCCGTTCCCTTCTGGATGTTGAAACCGCCAACCTCCCGGATTTAGCTGAGATGCTGGGAAAAAAGGAAACAAGAATGGTTGAAACCCTCAATCCTTAAAAAAACCAGTGTTTATAAAGTGGATTTCCCCCAAAGAAGAACAAGTGACCTGGAGGATCTTTGCTGATATCATGGCATGGAAACCATTAAGGGACTATGACCATGTGCTACCATCAAAGGCTAAGGTTCTGCCACATTGACATGACTCCGCATTATTCGGAAACATGCTGAAACTTCCAGCAGAAAACCCGGGGATGAACCCACAGGCTGGGATGATGAAAAAATGGTGTGGACTGCTGAGCAGGTCGGAGAAAGTGGAAGTTTCATGGTCAGGGAAGTGCTGACAAATTTTGTGGAGATGTTTCTGGAAGCACAGCATGGCCCAAATGAGATAAATCGTCTTGTTGGTTCCTTTATTATCCTTTTGTCGCAATGGTCCATCTAATTCTTCAGGCACCCTGGTGTCTTTCCAGTAAGGCAAGTGGCTTTCCAGTGGTTTGATGAGGGGTGTCCGATCAGAATTTGATCAAGGTCTGAATATCTCAGGTATCACTTGTCACATGGTTCTTGCAACCAGCCTTTGTATCCTCTCAGGTTTAGGGAAGATCAGCAGGAAACCCTTCTATTTGGCTACAGAACACATGGGTTTTCTATGGTTTTCTTGAGATTTTCCCAACAAAACAGATCCATTTTGCTGATTACTTAACACTTCTCCACTTCTCCAGCGCCCATGTCGCCCATGTGAGGCACCACACGTAATGGTCGAGAGATACAAGTTGCCCAAGGCACCCATGGGCCCGATGAGTTTTCGCCCAAATATGGCACTTCTGATTTTCTATGGCAAGGGTCTAAATGCGGGGCTTTCACATATTAATGGTGTTATTAAATATATGTATATATACCCTATATATATACTTTATATATATACACCATATATATATACTATATATATATATACACTATATATACACTATATATATATATATAGATACACTATATATATAATATAAATATATACATACATACATGTTTTCGTGTGTTTAATGGATTTCTTCTGGCATGTTCTGACAGCAGTTGGGGATGCAGACTTCTTGGGGTTTGGCTTTGATGTTTACATTCAAGATACCCTCTGGTAATTTAACGTAGGTATTGAAAATGACCATTTATAGTGAATTTTCCCATTAAAAATTGTGATTTTCCATAGTTATGTTAGTTTACCAGAGGGTAAGTAAAACATGACTCTCATTTACCTATATGAGACACCACTCTACGAATTGAATCAAATTGTTCGATCAGCCGATAAATGTGATGCCTGAAGACATACGTTTGTAAATATTTGATACTAACAGGACGAGATACTGGATGAGATTTAAACGGTTATAAATGGTTTGTTTCACTTGGAGCCAAAATTGGGAGCTTTAGATTTCTTTGTTGCACCCCAAACAAACGTACAAATCTGAACTCACAGCTACGGATTTCAATCTAACGACTATTTGATGGCTTAAGCTTAACTTACTCGCAAAGTAAAATACAGGTCTTAAAGTGGACCAAAGCTACTTAGTCTATCTATGTGCCCGCTGGGTATGCCGGCCCTGTTCAAGGGCACGGATGGCCGTGTGGATTTCGACGTCTCTTGGCGCTTTCCGCACCAGCAAATTTTATGGGTACCACTAGCTCGGAATTTCTGCTGGGTAAATTATGGTGACCTCACGTCGTGACCTCACTGAAATCATGATCAGTAAGGGAAATTATCCCAATATAGCCTTTTTTCAGCTTAGTAAATTGTTATATTTTGTCCTGATGTTATTTAGATGAGATCTAATTTTGGTGGTACCATGTGATACCATAATTTTGCAAATTGGTCATCATGTTTTGGTACTCCAACATATCTTGCCATAAATGGACATATGTACTAAGACTACTAAGACTACTAAGACTAAGCATCAAAAGAATGCAGGCTATCTAAGTTTGTCCAATAGAATCACGAAAGGAACCCAACTGAGGAACAATGATTCGGAATTCAAGGAGCAAGCACGTCTTTTCCAACCGAAATGCTTGGTGTTTTAGCAAAATGGGGATGTCGTTGTTCCACTTATTCCACCTCCGATGAGATCATGATCCCAAGTGACTTGGAATGTAACTCTCCAAGGTTGGGGATCTTGAGTAGCAAGCCTTGCGAGCAAGTTGGCTCCACCAAGCAGCGGTTGAAGTAGATGGTTCGGGCAATTTGAATCCATGTCACTTTGTTTTTTTGTTGGTCATTGTTAGAGTATTCCTTCTGTTTTCGACTCACCGCGGTTCAGTTCCATGACATTTGCTTTGAGCTCACACTACAATGACGCCAACATCGGGCTTGGACTTGGATGTTTGTGAAACAAACATGATTACCAAACCATTGTGCTGGGGAGACTTCAACTTCTACCCTTAATATAGACTTATATAGTAAAGTAACATAGTTATGGACAGTTACCATTTTTCACGGATAAATTCACTACAGCATAGTTATAAGTTATATGTTAAATTACCAGAGGGTACCCTCCCTAAACTCCCATTCAAATACCGTATAATTCCATGTTCACATCATATGTTCAATATCCCATGAATATTCCACTCAAATTCCACTAAGATATATATATATATATATTGATGGGATATTATGACTTTCAATTCTATCAAGGGGATGCCATTTTAAAATCTGTAAATCAATGGGATATTTCAAATCTATCAAAATCCCATTCAGATATCTTTAAATCCCATTAAGAGATGTGTCAATCCCATTAAGTTTAAATACCACTAATAGATCTATCAAAATCCCATTGAAATCCCATTGAAATCCCATTGAAATCCCCTTGAAGCACCGTGGCCATCGCCGTTTCTGGCGCCGAGATGTTGCCCTTGATGCTCAAGAAGTTGACTCGCTTCAGTCCCGGGGAGGTGATGGAAATGATGGGGGCTCATGGATTGGAAATCCCTTTTTTTTATTGGAAAAATGGCCATAGAAATAGTGGATTTACCCATTAATAGCATGGTAATTGTCCATAGTTATGTTAGTTTACCAGAGGGTATATATATATATATTGTATAATGTAGATCTTCAATAAAGAAGCTATAGATATAAGATGACAGAACCAACTTGATATGATTTTGGTAAATTATAGCGACGTCACCGGACTAGGTCAGGATGTTTATGATTGATGGTCAAGAATGGGGGAATCATCCTGAAAGTGGCGAACTGTTCCTCCACGACTTGTGCTTAGGTAACATGCAGAAAGCTTCAGACACTGACATAAACCAAACATACATGTAAAATAATGTAAACACGTTACCACATGTGTTGCCGTAGTGACAAAATACTTTTACAAGCCAGTAAGGACTATGAGCGAAGCTATGGTCAAGCATTCTGCATGCATTGAACCAGACTAAGATCCCGAAGTTTCAACATATTAGATGGATCACAGAAACAAAGTTGTTTGGTGTTTGGTTTTTGGTTTCAATATCTTAGAAGTTTCAATATATTAGTTTTTGTTTTTTGTTCTGAAGTGTTCATGAAAGACTTGTGCTTGACACATCCACATCCTGATCTGCACCGCTGCGCATGGTGCCTGGAGTTAGCTGTTTCATCTCAACGCATCGCATGAGCAGCATTGAACTTATTGGGGTGACCAGAGGAAATCTACCGCAAACCATGGCTTGTTCCCATGATCAAACAATGTTTTTTAGTTGTTAATTCTTAATCTGATGTGTTCCTTCAACTATATAATACGACTAAAATGTTCCGCTGATGAATCCCGGCAATGCCGGCGTTGAATTGGAAACCACATCTCATGAAATATGCGAAGATCTTGAACCAACTTCGCGGGTAGATCTTGCAGTCGATTGCTGCGCCGTCGAAGATGGAGACATCTTTGAAGAGCGTTGAATATGTCGTGGATCCGACCACCAGGACGAAAAGGGAACCAGACAGGAAAGTCCATTGGAACGTTGGGGTCATAATGCCTTCACCCAAGAACGTTGGGTCATGTTGGTTCATATATGTTCATATTTCTATCCCCCGCATTTGGTTCTTGAAGATGATATTCCTATTGGATTATTTGTTCATAGTTTGTGGTGATTGTTGCGTTGATTGGTAACATATGGTTGTTTAGATTTATGTGACTTCCATATGGCTTCAAAGCGGGCCAAGCGTTGAAGGTAGTGATGTTCATAGGGGATTGGAATCACCGCTTGCCGCACGATTTTGGATGGCAGATCAGACGTTCCGTCAAACTTGAAGAAACAATCGAAAATAAACATGTCTACTCGATAAATTCAAGCTAATATACACATATATATATATATATATGTATAATTCTATACATGTACACTATCTACTAAATATGCACAGAATTCTTAATCTTTAGTGGTTCTATTTTTTCAATCTTAATGGCTCCCGTCTCTTCGGCTGCAGGATCGCTACCATCTCCTTAGCGCGCCCCAAGCGGCTGAATGCCATCGACGATGTGATGCCCAGGGAGATCGCCAAGTGTGTGGCGTTGGCCAATGTGCCACGGACGTTCTCGTTGCAGCGTCACGGGACGTTATGGGAATGGACATGGATAGCAATGTATTATATATACATATGATATATATATATATATATATGATGTATACATATATATATATACATATATATATGGTATACCACTGTTGGGAATGACCACCCATGTGTTTTTTTGGTGTTTCGATGTGAAAAGCAGGTTGTTGACTTATTTAACATGTATCTAACATGTTTGAACAGTAAACAGGGATGTCAGCAACAAGAAATGAGGATTGAAGTAGCAGAGGAGATGAGGATTTGACCAGCAAGACATGGATCAAACCAGCATTCGGGAGTATATGTATATATATACATACTATGATTATGTGGAACCTCAAAATGATGACATGCACAAACATGCAAAAACGTTCGATCAGTTTGGTATTTTGTGGTGGGGCTTTTTTGGGGCGCAGAATAAGTGTTTGATTCAGAAGCGTCTCCCATGGTTTGATCAACCGCTGGGTACCATGGGCATATCGAGGTTTCCATGGTCCGCAGAAGATTCAAAAGACATGCTGGAAGTGGACATGTCAACGGGTTTTGTAGTTTTTGTTGATGTTTTTTGGATATGTTGGGCATACGGATAGCAAGTCGGTGATCCGACCATGTTTGTCAGTGCTGGAGATGGTAGAACAGTATGAAGAGCTTTGGTGTGAATGTTGGTGAGGCACCACCTCAGTGTGCCTGGCATTCGAATGTTACATGTTTCTAGGGTTTCAAAGATCGGTAGAACCATTTCTTCAAGTCCAGATATGGTTTCACTTTTCATGATCTTGTCCAACTGTTTAGAAATCAGACATCATAATTGATCATGCATGAATTTTCAGGGGAAATCGTTGACTTACATAGACCATCCAATATCTAATCACCAGCACCGTGAAAATCACCATTTTTTTTTTGTGGGCTTTTTATTGCTGAAACCAGCCCCCGACTCATGGCAGGGTCGTCATGTGAAACTTGGTGAATGGTTTTGATCTTTGAAAACACCAAGTGATTTGCCAGGTTTTAAATGGTTTTACCCTCTGGTAATTTAACATAGCTATTGAAAATCACCATTTTTAATGGGAAATCCACTATTAATGGTCATTTTCAAAATAGCTACGTTAAATTACCAGAGGGTAGTCTTTGACCCATACTGATGTGAGACCGCAAGAGAGGCTGACGATCGGGTGCATGCCATCATTCTGCAGGGTCTAGGACGGGCCTTTTGCGCAGGGTCTCTTGGCGTTTCCGCGCTTCCGCTTGGCTTGTGCCGTTCCCATGGGTTTGGGAACTGAACATGTTGGGAAAACACCAGAATCATATCCACAATCCATTGGTTATCCACAGTTGGGTTTCGGGGGAGGTGTCATGGGATAGCCAACACCATGGGGCGTTTCGGATCAAATAGGATACCCTGAAATCACTGGTCAATCAAATCATATTCCATCAGTTTCCTCTATGTGTTTTCCCATTATTCCATGGCTATGTGTTTGGATATCCCGCAGACAAACAGGAATCTCACTGGATCGGTTTCCAAGGTATGACCTCAAGGAATATTCCGAAGGTTCACCAGTGGGCGACTTGGCAGCTTTACAAAAAAAAAAACATCTAGGTGACCCCCGGAGAAAAACAAAGTGGGGATGTAATGGGGGACAGAATGAGGATATAGTAATGAAATATTATAATATATATATATAGTATAAAAAATAGTATAAAAAACATATGATATACATATATATATATATATATGTATGTATAATATATATATATATATATATACAAAATACATACATACTCCCATTGTAAGTGTGCCCTCAATCATGGAACGTGCATGGAACATGCAATGTTTGACATCTCACGCCACTATAGTTTTAGCAAGGGGGTATTGTTTAAAACAACCGTGGTTTGTGCATGTCGGATCCCTATTTCGTTCTGCTGCAATTAAACGTTCCGAGAGGGAAAGGATATGCTGGCACCACCCGTTTTACTATGTTCCATGTCCACTAAACAGAACACTAGCTTCCACTCAGTGCCTTTCAAATATTACAACAAGAATTCATATACGGGTGTATTTGAAAAAGGGATAATTACAACGGTATACCCGCCAAATAGCTATGTCAAAGGACAACTGATTGATGATAATCTATTAACATTAAGATTACGTTTTTTTCCTTGTTCAGAGAAACCCATGTATACGATATAAGTACACATCTTAGATTCTTAGATCATGTCATTTTTATGTATGTTCCCCCCCGCCAAAAAAAGAAAGCAGATACCCTTTGGTAATTTAACAGTTTGCTATTGAAAATGGCCATCTTATACAGTAGTTGATTTACCTATTTAAAAAAGATAATTGTCCATAGCTATGTTAATTTTCCAGAGCGTAGTATCAATGGCCATTTCAGGAACCAATTCATTGATTTTATTGTAGGTACCTACCATATATAAGGCCTATTTTGTAACTCAATTTCAGGGAATATCCACAGAAAATGTGGGCAATAATATCAGACTGTACCTCTTTTTAGGGTCCTGAAATGGCCGTTGATAGTTATATCCACAGAAAATGTGGCCAAAGAATCAAGATGTCCTGGCCGTAAATCTCCGTCATCCAGGCGATGCTTCTCCAAATCAAGGGATGCCATGGGACCCCACGGTGGATTTCCACTTCATGTGGACCAACACCCAGGATTTCATGCCGCTTCGAACACACGGCTATATATATATATATATGTTGCTGGTCGGATCCCCGCACTTGTATTTTGGTTGGTGGATATACGCATATATATATATATATATTATTTGTATATTATAATATATATATATATATGCATATATATATATATACATACAATTCTTTGTATATTTATTGAGTTTGGTTTAGTCTAGGATGTTTTTTTGGATAATCTTGGAACCCTCAAAGTTTCAATCCGTGCAATTTGATTCATTCAGGGATTGGCTATATCATCTGTAAAATATACTATACCTACGTGTTGTATATGTTTGGAGGATCAGTTGGAAAATCCACGCCCAAAGGCTAACCATATGCCCAAGAGTACAACTGAGACTTTTGCGCAGAGTCAACACGCAGAGTATACACAGTGATTTAGGGTGTGAGGTTCATGCTTTCAGGGTTTAAGGTGTTAGGGTTTCGGTTTGCAGTTTGAGGGTTGAGTGCTTCTTTGAGCATCGGCAAGTTGCCACGGACATGGGAATTTGTCGTAATCTCAGCGCTATGGATGGGGTAAGATCACAATTTCTTTGGGAAGATGAAAGGGTAGAAGGAGATGTGCAAAGTTCACTTCAATATTTTCCAGCTGGATCTGAACCTGACATTGGCAGAATGGGGTCCTGGCATAGATTCTCGCAGATTCTCTTGCCTGGTTAGTGGACTTGCAAGACTATCAGAGGTGCCGGCGCAACCACCAATCAATTGCACTAGTTGGGGATGCAGTTTGCAGTTCCAATTTCTAAGTGTGTGTGTATATATGTATATATATATAGTTAGGTTATAAAGGGCCTAGGGCCTAGGGGTTATACCCAACTTTGGATGTTATCACCATTGTTGCTTCCGATGGTAATTTCAACTGCAGCCCCAAGTGACTTTCACGATGAACCCCCAATTATTCAACTGTTGGTTGATGTTCACCCAGGTGGCTGGTTCGATATGATATATCCCCCTTTTCAAGCCATCCCTGATTGTCTGCTTATGTGGCCACAAACTTACCAAAATAACTATAGGCCTATGGGGCACTCCCTTGTGCCTGAGGTCCCTCTGGCATTCCTTCAAGCCCACCATTTGCAAGGTGCATGGATTTGCGGTCCCTTGGTGGAGAAAGCTCTGGCGGAACCCAGTAAAACTCATCCTGGATTTTCCGTATTGAAATTCGAGATCTTCAGATGACAAGAAGGTACTGCTTGTTCTTTTCACCTTGTTTGAAGTATTTGTTATCTCGATTTTGAGGGGTTACTGCAATTGATGGGCCAGTTTTCTACATTTTTTCGGAGTCCTCTTCAGGAGATCTTCCAGTGGAGTCGATGAGTTTACAGCCCAATGGGATCATGGCCCACCTCAACAGCAACACTGCATTGCATGGCACAACACATGTATTACTATATATAATGTTGGATCCTGATTAGTGTAGAGGGGACCCCCCCTTCCCCAAACAATTGTTGGTTTCACGTTAATGTGTTTTATTTCAAGGACCAGGGTCTGAATAATATGGTATCAGATTTTATCAATTGATTTCAATTGATTTCAATTTACTTTCAATTGATTTCAATTTACTTTCATTTGATTTCAATTTAGTTTTAACTAATTTCAAGTATACATTCAATAGATTTAAATCTATGTTCAATTTACGTTCAATTGATGTTCAATTGATGTCACTTTACTTTCAATTTATGTTCAATTGATTTCAATTTACGTTCAATTGGTTTTCAATTGATTTCAACTTGCGTTCAATTGATTTTCAGTTGATTACAATTAAGTTTGAATTTATGTTCAATTGATTTAAACTTACTTTCAATTGACATCCCATAGTAATCCCATAGAATTATCATAGAAATATCATGGAAATCCCAGAGGAATCCCACAGAAATCCCATAGAAAGATCATAGATATAACATGGAAATTGCATAGGAACCACAAAGAAATCCCATAAGAATCCCATATAATTCCCTCAGACATCCCACAGTAATCCCATAGAAATATCATAGAAACATCATGGAACTCCCATAGGAATGCCATAGGAATCCCATGGGAATCCCAAAGAAATCCCATAGAAACATCATAGACATACCATAGAAATCACGAGGAATCCAATGGAAATCCCAGAAGAATACCATAGAATTCCCATAGCATCCCTTCAGAAATCCCATAGTAATCTCATGGGAATATCATAGAAACATCATGGAATCCCATAGGAATGCCATAGGAACCCCATAGAAATCCACTAGTAATACCATAGAAATATCATAGAAATCCAATAGAAATATCATGAAAATCCCATAGAAATCCCGGAGAAATCCCGTTAAAAAATCATAAAAATACCGTAGAGATCCCATAGAAATCTGATAGAAATCCAATGGAAATCCGATAGACATCCCTTTGTAAATCCCAGAGAAATTCCAAAGAACCACCATGGAAATCCGATAGAAATCACACAGGAAGCCAATAGAAATTCCATAGAAATATCATAAAACCACCATAGAAAATCCAAAGAAACTTCATGGAAACCCCATAGAATTAGCAAAGAAATCCTCTTGAAATCTCATAGAAATATCATAGGAATCCAATAGTAATATCATGGACAATCCAAAGAAATCCCATAGAAATATCATAACAATACCAAAGAAACCCCATAGGAATCCAAAGAAAATCCCATAGACATCCTTTTGAGCCCCCAGAGGAATCCCATAGAACTACCATAGACACACCTTTAGAAACACCACATAATATCATAGAAACACCATAGAAATTGCATAGAATTTCCATAGAAACTTCAAAGAAATCCCATAGAAACACCATAGAAATCACAGAGAGGATGCCAGGAGAATTGAACTAAGTAAGAGACAAAAACTATAGCAAAGCAAAGGAGAGAAGGATTTTGAAAAAAACAAACACGTCAAAAAAAGCTGGACACAATAGAGGACCCCTACAACAAACATACTATTGACGATCAAGGTTGCTCATGGGCTACGCCCTTGAAAAACTGTTTGGGTGCAGTGCTGTGTTTTGTAATGGTTTTTTACTAAGACCTCATATTTTTTGGGAAATTAGACTTTTTGAGAAATCCAAAAGAATGGAGATAATAAAGTAAGATAGAAAAACTAAAGGAAAGGAAAAGGAAAGGAGACAAGGATTTTGGAACATGTTCACTTCAAAAAAAAGCTGGACACAATAGAGGACCACCACAACAAACATACTATTGAAGGTCAATGCTGCTCATGGACTACCCCCTTGAAAAATTGTTTTGGCGCTGTTTTTTAATAGGGTTTTAATAAGACATCCTATATTTTGAGAAATTAGACATTTTGAGAATTCCAAAAGAATGTAGATAAGAAAAGTAAAAGAGAAAAGCTTTAGCAAAGGAAAGGAAAAGGAAAGGAGAAAAGGATTTTGGAAATAAATCACTTCAAACAAAAACTGGACACAATAGAGGACCACCACAACAAACATACAATTTTGAAGATCAATGCTGCTCATGGGCTACCCCCTTGAAAAGAAAAATTGTGTGGGTGCTGTTTTTTTTAATGGGGTTTTAATAAGACATCCTATTTTTTTGTATGTTCAAAAACATTTTGCAAGTATTCATCAAAGAATTAATTAGTTAATTATTTTCAATAAAATGAACAAACTCTAAAAGTGAAAAAAAACATACATTTAAACAAATGCTGAACAAAAAATGGCATCATAAAAAACTTGACACAATACCGACCCACCCCACAATTACACTGATTCAGAAGTATTTTGGGAAATCTTGACACAATACAGAATCCCCACACTAATCGGGATACTACATTGTACATGTATATATATATATATGATTTTGTTTTTAAATGATTTTGTTCTTGCTTTGATTGCTTTCGTGAGTATTTTGCAGTTTGGTTTCGTGGTTTTATTGCTTATTTTTTTCAGATGTTAGTTGGGTTAATGTAAACACCAGAACATTATTTACCCCGGGGCTGTTCAATTGGGTATGTGCCCACTTGGTGGCAACCTCTCAATATTTGGGGGGTGATATTCCAAGTTAGGGCCGTTGCATGGCCAGATTGCAGGAATCTTGCAGGAAGGGCCCGGTGATGTTTGCTGGTTCATTATTTGGGATGATGATCCTAGTTAACCAACATGTTCCACACTTATGGCCCAAAACAGCGATAAAGGGGTTTGTGATGAATTGTGATGATATGTAAAATGAGTTTTAAATAGGAATTATAATTCCATTTACAACTCTTAGCTGGGCCATGACTGCAGGGTGGCTGCAAGCACCTCTTTGTAGATCTTTCCAGAGCGCCAAAGCCAGGTTGCAGGTGGCAGTGACATTGCTCTCTGCTGTGATTTGGTGGTCATGGCCGAGGACTAGTCCTGGAAGGGCCGAGGGGCTGAGGTTTGACTTCTTTTACATTCACCAAGGATAGGGAGATGCAGCGACACATGGAGATTTGGTATTGACGCATTGACGCATTGGAAAGCATGAGGATTTGACCATCAACATCGGGGACGGGGATATGAGAAGTCAAAGAGATGTATGGAGCCTAGAACCACGGATGGTTGGACCTTAGAGGATCGTCGATCAGTTGGCGGTGACCGCCTTTCGTGGTTTTCTTCGGTTGTGGGTGCATGGTAGGTTTTAATCCCTTCCAACGAAACATTCTCCTTAATCTATTCATCTTGAGGAACCATGCTGGAGGTTTATTTCATGTTAATTATTCGGGCGTGGGATTACCAAGAATGCCTTTGGGCTTCTGATCAAACTGAACTTGCCAAAGACCTCCGATCAAAAAGGACGCGAAGATCGGATATCCACCGGCACGTGTTTGGGGCTGTCCCACCACAGCGATGTGGACCTTTCGGCTGGGCCCTGAAAGGGCTAAGAGGATGCTGTTGACGGGCGATGCTTGGCGGAGATAACCACCTTGTTGCAGGAGGTCCTTAAAGGTTTCTGCTGTCTGTTAGATTTATGCAGGTTATATTTAGAGTTCAAAAACAGCATTAACATCTAACAAGCATAACCTGGGGTGGTCACTTTGAACAGACATATTTAGGATGACAATCCACATGTCGCAGGAGGGGGTGGGGCGCAGAATTGTTGAGATGAGATCATCAACTATGTAGACTATGCACTTTTGGACCCAAGTTTGAGCCACACTCGTAAAATCATTTTCCTGGGTGGCCGTTGATATTGGGGGGATTAAGAAACCAGGGATGCTTGTTGTAAGATCATTGATTCATTTTTTGGGTGTGCTCTGAATCTAGCTGAATATATATATATATATATATGCCAGGTAAGGATGATCTGCCGTATGAGCACTTTCGTCGTGTGTAGTCGTGTTTAAAAGTTGTGTGGTCGTTCTTTGTGGTTTTGTTTGGGGGAGTCAAGAGGGTCAAACATGTTTGTCAAATCCGCATTTTGGCGGGTTGTAGACCAATGTGTTGTTGGGATCCTCATATTGTTTGGTTGGTATACTATACAATAATAACGTTCACTTTTAAAAAGTACATTTACACTATACTCTCAGATCTTTGTTTTTTGCTACATTTGTTGCTACTTATTACAGCCATGAACTGTTTACCATCCCGGCCAGCCAACACCCGGAGAATAGCTCACAGGAAAGTAAGCATCCAACCCCTAGCAGGGTCTATTTGGTTAGGGGAATGCAAGATGGTGCCCATCAAATGTAAGTTGGTGTAAACAGCCAATCAACTATAGACTTTGGATATACCAACCATAAACCGTAGTTGGCCTAGTTATACACGAAGCTACCCAACTATTGGGCACCGCCGGCACTATGATAGTTGGGGGAATGGAAAGTTTCCAACCTGGCTGGTGAAGATCTCTCTTTGTGAGGATCTGATCACTGGCACTGAAGCTGCGCAGATGGGTTTGGTTTTGCGCGCTGTCCCGGTCGATCAGTGCCGTGGCGTTTTAAAAGGGGACAGATCCATCGGGGGTCTATCAGATCCATGGGGATCTATCAGTGTATGATTTACACAGCAGCTTTGTATATGTATTCTGTACATATATGATATGTGTATGTATATATATATACATAGTTTTGATTATATAGATAGATAAACATGTGTTTGAAACTATAGATCAATAGATAGATAGACAGACACACAGATATATAACAGATAACACAGATAACATAGATAACACATACAATCTAGATAACATTGATGACATCAATAACATAGATAACACATATAACATAGACAACACATGTTACATAGATAGCATAGATAACCTAGAAAACCTAGATAACATAGATATCATAGGTATATAGATAATACACACACATATATATATATACATAGATAGATCGATAGATAGATATATAGATAGATAGACAGACGGACAGACAGACAAATATATATATATATATAGATACATAGATACATAGATACATAGATAGATAGATAGATAGATAGATAGATAGATATATCGATCGATAGATATATAGATAGATATATATAAGATACATAGTTAGACAGATAGAACGATCAACATATAGATAGATATATAGAAATATAGAATACTAGAAAGATAGATATATTGATAAATTGATTGATTGCTTGATTGATTGATTGATTGATTGATTGTTGGATTGATAGATTGATAGATTGATTAGATGTATATATATATATATTAGATAGATATATTGGATAGATATATTAGATAGTTAGACTAGGTAGGTCGATATATTGGATTAGATTAGATTAGACTAGATCGATCGGTAGATAGATAGGTAGACAGACAAACATACAGGCAGATAGATATATAGATAAATAGATAAAATAGATCAGTATTAAATTATGAAACTATGGATGGTCGAGATCGATAGATAAACTGAATAGAAAATAAATTGATAGATAGGTGTATAGATGTATAGATGCGTATATATGGATATATGGATAGATGGATAGATTTCCAATTTTATAGATGGATAGATGGATGGATGGATAGATGGCAGAGGGATCGACCGATAGATAGATGGATAGATGGATGGATTGATGGATGGATAGATATATGGATGGATGGATAGATAGACAGATAGATAGATAAAACAATAGAAATAATAGATAGTTTGATCGATTAGATAATTAGATCGACTAAATAACTAGATAGTCAGATACTTTGATATAAAGATAAATCGATACCTACACACATACTTACCTACTGTAGATTACTATAAATAAAGATACTGATACTGTTTAATGTGTCAGCATGTAGAGGCACAGAAAGTACATGCTAAGCCCTCCTGCCAAGATACCAGGCCAAGAAGACCAGGATCACATAGGGGGCAATTTGAGTTGACACCTGTATGGTGTAGCTGATAACAGCAAATATGCCGGTTCTATTTTCACCGTGCAATTTTATTCTCGTCTGGACCACCTTAGGACCTTGGTTGGTGACACGTTTCTAGTATGGCCCATGGTTTTATCCTTTTGAGAGCCAGGAGTATTGAAGCATTCCCGCATGATGCCTCTAATTGTCAGACCTGCCTAACAAACATCATCCAGCTAACAAAGGTTTGAAAGTACAAATTCAATTTAAACCTCCATCTTGAACAATGATGGACATTTTGCAGGCAGCACTGCACCGGTGCACAGCAGCCCCACCTTGCAGCTGAAACCGAAAATGGTCGCAGGTTGGATGCGACCGTCCTGGAACTTGCACGGCGGATGTCCAGCGTTCCTCGGAATCAGTTGATGATGCAGAAAATGGTCACCTGGCGGCACGGTTGGGAAAGAAACCCTTGAAGTTTGGCATCCCATGGCTGGCGACAGAACCATACATGATGTTAAAGTTAAAAGGGGTTGTATCTGAACTCGGGTAATTCATCCTATACTCCTATGCCTATCACATCACAACTGCACCCACAAGGTGCTAAGAGTGCCGTTGGTCAGGATGCAGCTGGTTTTCATTCATACCAGAACAAGGTCTATTGTGTGGCCACAAAAGTTCCGCCATTTCTGTTGCGGTGTAAGGTTTGCTGCATATAGCGAAAGACTCACTCGTGTTAATAACATCACAACACAAAAGCCACGAATGATGGCGCAGTTTCTCAAGGGTGGGCTGATGCGGATTGGTTCTGCGGCCTGCCGGTTTAGATCACCAGCCGATGTCGTGATAAATAGTGATGGTTATATAGCAAATGTCTGGAGGAACTATCTCAATTACAGTAAAACATTGAAAATCACCAGACATTCTAGGTTCTGAACAGATCTTGAGAGTGTGTATACGTATATTTATATATATACACATAAATATATGATCGTTTCATAACAGAGACATAGTATTAGTGTATACATAGTATTAGTACACATGGTACTCGACACTTGTATCACCTGCCATTACTGATTGATGAATTTTGTTCAAACACAATATATGTGATTCAATAATATAATCTATATATGTAATGTATATTAGCGTCTTTATATATATATGATCTAGATAGCAGGGACGGAACCATCCTAAACTCAACATGACAATTCAGGTTGCTGAACATGTTTATTCAGCCAGGACATAGAGATTTTAACCACACCCCAAAGGTGACTTCACAACAATAGATTGTTCATAGACCCTTCTTAGTGGTTTGGCTCAATTTTCGTAAATCCAGCAATTGGATGTGAAAATCTACAGGGAGACCGTTGTAGGAAACGACAGTGTTTACCATAGATTTTCCCATAAACATCATAAACCAAACCAACCCAATGAAAAGAAGAAGTCGCAGCTTCCACTGCCCAATCTACTCAAGTCACCCACTGTTTTCAGGTGATCAATCAAAGTATTGAGGCATCGATGGCGGCAACGCAGCGTCTCCCGATGGCCAAACGGGACGGGCCCAGAAACTGTATTTACTGGCAAGTCTAATAGCCTGAATGGCAATAAAAATTGCAATCAATGGGTGGCAAAGGCAATCTTATTTGGGAACGTGAGACATGAGGGTTTCAAGTTTCAACATGTTTGGACCACAGGTGAGGTTTGATGCCCGGAGGACCACCCGCTTCAGTGGTTTCCCCACCGATCGCTCAGGGTTAGCCACGTTTTTCGATGGCGTCACGCGGCATTCGCCCGAAGGCACCAGATGATGATCCTAACTGGCCGGACTTTTTTGGGGGTTGAAACCCTTCAGTTCACAGTATGCAACTCTGAAAGCAAAGGGGATAAATATGCAAACATTGGAGATAAAATTGATCAAACAGTGACATATGCAGTGAGTAGTGGGAAAACCATGATGAAGAAATTGACTGATATGTTTGGCAACATTTCATTTTTCGGATGCAGTTTTTTTCATATATATTCCGGGGGTAAGGTGAGGTTTGGCAGGTGACTGTGTTGTTTTTCCCCCATAAGCAGAGAAAATCGATTGCTTTGTTCAAACTAGGCTACCCGGTGCCCCGAATTTGATGGTTGCTAGGCCCAAACGGAGGAATCTAATCACCAACATGTGCGTATAACATGGGCCCCGGTAGTGTGAATGGTGCTGGTTTTATTCCTACACCATTCACATCAGAATTTGGCAAAAGGAGAGATTGAAGATGTTTGGCTTGTGGTTTCAGGCTGCAGACACTCATCCCCTGCTTGAGATGACAAAACCCCAAGTTGATCATATGTGTTTTGTGTGTTGAAATGGTCAACCGGAAGACCAACCTTGTACTTCTGAATGCAGGGAATGTTGACTAGCAAAATGGAGGTTTCCTAACATGGGGGTACCCCCAAATCAATTAAAATTAGACAATTTTAGTACTGAAACCTATGGTTTTGGGGATCTCCCATTTTAGGAAACCACCAAATGAAACCTGTTTTTGTTGGGGGTTGCCGTAGAAAACACATTGGACATGCTGAAAGCTCCTTGAAGTTCAGCAGACTTTCGCTCAGTCAGAGTTAAGAGCAGCAGAGGTGCATTGGCAAGTCACAGCAATCAAGCATGTATTCAAATTTATATATTATATATAGATATTATATATATACATGATATGACATGATATGATATGATATGGTATGGTATGGTATGATAGGATAGGATACGGATAGGATTATATATGTACATATATATTGTATAATATATAGATATCTAATATAGGCGCATACTAATACTGCTCATGCGTCTTGTTTCAACTGATTGATGTCATCCTAGGGAGGGGCTTAGAGATCAGGTGGGAAGTTGGCCCCCATATTCTGCATAAGATCTGTTGGGCTTTTGCCTAAGAAAATTCATTTTATAGCAATGATGGCAATGATATATAATATATAATACCATGAAAATCCATTTCAACTGCCCTCAGTTTGGCAGTTTTGGGGGGTCGAAGCTGGATTTTCGTAATGAAGCCTGATCGACAAAGAGCTGTGCTTCTCACGTACCTGAAGGGCATGCGTTCCACATCCTATCCTGCTACAAAATCCATTGTTTGCTGGGTGTGAATATGGTACTGTAAACCCAACAAAAAATAAATCCTCAATTTGAATCAATTTGACCAGATTGGCCAGGAATGTGGTTCAAAGCTCGTGCCGAAGAAGTTGGCTTCGCGCAAGCAGTCAAGGAACGCGACCAGGGCGACTTCATTGCCCCAGAGGTGGCGCGGAGAACCCTGCGCCGAGCAAAGCTTTGAGCCCGAAGCGAGCGCTGGAAAAAAGGGCCTGCTGTTGGTGTCAATGGGGATCCTCCCATGGGATTATCGGATTCTTATGGATTTTGATTGAATAAAATAGGGGTAAAGTACCCCCAAACCCAGCGCTTCGTCACAATGTTCTTCAAAATATGAAAAAATAGTATCCCATAGTATCCCCATAATGCTCACCACGAAGATACCCAGAACTTGGGGGTCAAGATCCGTATCAAGACCCTGGGGGGTTACTGCAACCTGAGATAAACCAAGATACGGAAAACCATGAAAAAAACATTGGGAAAAACCATGAAAAAAACAATGGTTTCTCAAGGACATGATCTGCAAATGGTAGATTTGTTTTTCCATATCTATGGCGGTGTACTAGAGGATAGATAGATATATACATATTTACGTATATATTATATATATATATATATAAATATTATATTATTATATTATACTATATTATATTACATTATATTATACTATATTATTTTATATTATATTATATCATATTACTTTATATTTTATTATATTACATTATACTATATTAAATTATAATATATTATATTTTATTACATTTTATTTTTTTATATTTTTTATATTAGATTATATTATATATTATTATATTATATTATATTATATTATATTTTATTATATTATATTATTATATTATATTATATT
>Ga0126342_10000992_pt1 | contig 36860 bp, 41 predicted proteins | sample Cyp1metagenome_FD_92528 | JGI IMG/M metagenome (GOLD analysis project Ga0126342, IMG submission 92528) | Coral microbial communities from Lord Howe Island, Old Settlement Bay, Australia - Cyphastrea 1 metagenome | ecosystem: Host-associated > Invertebrates > Cnidaria > Coral ... | reverse complement strand
TGTAGGTAGGTAGGTAGGTAGGTAGGTATGTAGGTATGTATGTATGTATATACACCACCACAGGGGCATCATACCCCCCCCCCATCCCATGGGGGGGGGGGGGAACACGGGACACGGGACCATTATGTATATATATATATCATGTGTATATATATATGTATACATATATATATATTAGGGTTTTATTGCCCAATTGTAGTCCCTATTTAGTTTACGTCTCAAACCGCAAGGTGATCTATCTTCATACATTCCTGCTTATCTTTGGCGAACCCTGTCCTACTCCCTTTAAAGATGATATTGTTCACAAGCCCTTGGTAAAGGGGTGATGATGATGAGTAGCCCAAAAAAAATGTATCAAACCCCGCTTACCTTGGGATACACTGTGAAACTCAAACGTGCATTGCGAAGTTTATGTAATTCTATGGAATGGTCAAGAAATACCCATTTTACAAAAGACAGACCGTACTAGACTACCAGTCCAGTCCCCAAATATATGTCGGCAATCCTCAGATACTCAGATACTTGGGGATGGATAATTTTTTTGTCGGGGATCGATCCCAGCCATTGGGAAACAAACACCACACCACCGAGATCAAATGACCCATCCCCAGTATGGATTTGTTGTTTTTTCTGCGTGCCGAAGTGCATGCGGTCAGGCTTTGAAAAACAACACCCCAGGGGAGGGCACATTATATACAGTGATAAATGTATACTTCCGCGGGAGCCAAAGCGGTGAAGGAAAAGCTGAATGATTAGAGGGAAAACCATGGCTGATGGCATCAGGAGGATGCTTTGAATTAGTAGTTCTAGACCAGACAGTCAAATCAGTCAACATAAAACAGAAACATAAACTCTGACCACTACGACAAGTCCAAGCCTCATCCGAGAAAAAGGTCTCACACGAAACGTAGCACCAAAATCTACCAGAACCCCCCAACAAAAAGCCTGCGCAACAACGATACAATGATGCCACGAACCAAAAAGAATCAACCACATGCAAACATACACTCCCCACAATCCCCCTTTTACAATTGTCTGAAAATCCAAAAAAATCCACCATTTTCGTCGATCAAATCTCAACGTTCCCGTGGTTTTGTTGGTCCGAATCCATATTGGTTGATGAAATCCCATAGAACTATTGCTAAGCCTCCATAAGCCTCCCATTCTTTGTAGGTAGATACAAATAAATTACGATAAAAAAATTGTAACCCATTTTGATTTTCCACGTATCCACAGGGCCAGGACCAGCGCAAGTTGTTGACAGTGGGTACAGGCCCAAAGGTACCCGAGAGGGTAACGTGGCTGGATCATCTCCCATTCATAGTTCGTGTTCCTAGCTAATAAACCGTCATTTATAGATTTTATATTTTTTTGTGGATTTCCCAGCTAGCCATGTTTGATGACACCGGAGGGTATATTCACAGTCCATTAATATCTCATTATATCCTCATTATATCTTATTGTATCTCTATTATACCACCATTTGTGCTAGTTTAAATCCCAAAAAAAAACATCATAAATCATTAAAAATGGTATCTGATCCATACAGCCATACAAAATCCCAGCCATATCCCATTAAAAACCATCCATTTTCCATGCCAGTCATGTTATGTTTGATTCCCAGCCAGAGGAGTTCCCACCAACTCCTCCAGCCCATCAAACAGCGTCAGGTCACCAGGCTGAGCCCAAGCATGCCAGCGCCCAAGATGCGCAGATAGCCGCGCATGGCCAGGTAGCTGTCGCGGTCCAGCAGCAGCACGCGATCCTGTTACTTTTAGGAAAGGTGTGTGTATGTGTATATATATATAACAGTAAGAGTATAGTGTGTGTATATATATATATATAACTATATAACCCAATAGTAACAGTATATAACTTTGACCATACAGTATATATATATATATAGAGATATCACCCCACAAAGAAAAAACATGCAGGACATGTTTAAAACTTGCCGAATTCAAGGGAGAGAACTCCGGGTAGAAACCTTGATGGCTCATCTCCATAACAAGAAATGAGCCATGAAAAATACCCCCTGTCCATCCCTATCCCATCTCATTATACTAGTTGGTTGATAGCTATCCCATCTGTGTGGCTTTTCATCTTCCCAAATAAACTAAATAAACATAAATAAAAAAAAGTAAAAAATCTTCATTTCATGACCAACCAAAAATATCCAACAATTAGCCAGTTGGTGGTTTTCGCCCTACCCCTCTGAAAAATATGAGCCAGTTGGGATTATTATTCCCAGTACCCTCCGGTAAACCTACAAAAAACTATGGAAAATCACCATGCTATCAATGGGTAAATCCACTATAAATCACCATTTTCAATAGTTTTTACTAAGTTTACCGGGTATTCCCAGTATGACCAACCAGATGGTGCGCCTCATGAATGGCTCGCATCGCCAGGTGGTTCGACTCTTCCACCTATCTTTAAAGCACCAAAAAAATGTCGCGCAGCCCGGAGAAAGCAGCTGTTCAACCAGCCTTAAGAATAGTGTACCCTCTGGTAAACTAACATAGCTATTGAAAATGGCAATTTATAGTGGATTTTCCCATTAAAAATGGTGATTTTCCATTGTTATGTTAGTTTACCAGAGGGTAATGATCATGGGATACGATGATTTTCAGTATAGCCCATTATTATCCATGATGAGCCAAATAATGATCTACCTTTTTTTCATGGGATACAATGGGATATACTGAAAATCATTGTAATTTGTGATGTTATGGGATTAACAACCCCAAAATATCTAATTATTGAAAATATTGGTTGACAATGATCGTTGGAAAGTTGGTAGTGGTCAAAATGGGAATCGATAGAACATAGTGCCAGCAACAGTAATCATTGATTAGCCACCAAAGTAGTCCCTGTACAGTATGTGTGTTTATCACAAACTTGCGGATACAGTACTCCAAAATGGCAATGTTCGGAACGATAATCCTTGGGGCTGGGGCTGGGGCAAACTTTGAGACATATGAAATCTCAGGTTATCCTATATAGAGTTGGGATGCACTGTGTAATTTCCAAGGTTGGGATGCGCATCCAAGTAGAGCAACCTGTTAAATATGGTGCATTGGGTGCCAGTTAGACACAAAACTAGCTAGTCATTGGCAAGACAAAACCACAAAGAAATTGGAGTCATGTGGAGTCCTGGTCGCCAGCACAACATTTTTTTTTTGCATCTGGCTCAGTGGCTCATCCAACCCTCTAAACGTTTACATGACGAACTGGAAAGATCCACCATGCTATGAAAATGGGTAAATCAACTATTTCGACTGGGCCATGTTCAATAGCTAACTTTGTATGTTTACCAGACTGGGTAATCCCATGATCATCCCATTATTCACCATTGTTAGCCATTAAATCACCATTTTTCTATGGTAAACCATAGGGTAAACCCAGGCCCACAGGGTGTGAGTTATAAGATGTTGCCCAAGTAGTTGATCGCTCCAATTCCCAGTCGTCGCGACCTTTTCCTTCTCAAGGGAACTTCGTTCCTTGTGCATGGCATCATGGCGCCAGGGGGGAAAAACATGGAAATTTACCACATCTGAGCTTGAAAAAAAGATGTATTTCATGGGAATATCATGGAAATATCATGGAAATACTCTGGTATATTTGGGAAAACTTTGGTTCATCTGGTAAACGCAATGCCAGAAACCTACTATTACTTTTGGGGATCGCATTTACCACCGCGTTCTGGTAAATTTGGGGATGGTTTAGTATTGGGTTTACCATGTTTTAATAGGCGTGAAAGAATTGAGCTTGATTTTCCCAGCTTGAAAACCCTAGAAACGGATCCCGAAATGACAAGTCTAATCGGAAAAATGACCAAACACTGGATTGACCTATTTTCGGACTAACCCATGTGTAGGCACAACGAAAAGGATCAACACCTAACAAATACGTAACAAAAAAAGGCCTTCTGACAAAGGTTGTTCATCAAAAACACTGTGTCACCAATTGAAATTGCAGTCTTGGTAAGAATAATAATAATTGGCTTGTGGCTCATGAATGACCAAGAAATGTGGTGTTATATTCACGCGACAACTTGATTTGGGGCCGCGGTACCTGTTTCTGGCAGAGACGATTTTGTTGACATCATTTTAAGATCTATCATCATCATTGGTGCCTAAAGAACCACCTGGACACGGATATCAAGTCAAGTCATTGGGTGCCCACCAATGCCATGGTATTTCATACACAAGATGACCCAGGTAGTTTGAAGATGTTTGAAGAACACAATGGCCATTTCAGGAACCTAAATTGGAGGTACCTACCATATATAAGGCCTATATAAGGCCTATGTAAGGGAATATCCCCACAAAATATGGCCTTATATGGTACAGTACCTCCACTTTAGGATCCTGAAATTCCCATTGAAGAAATGACCTATTTGTTGTTGAGTACAAAAACCCCAATGACCTGACCCAAATTCTCATGACTAAACCCATGGTTTTTCTGTTGATCAAACCCCTCCTGGTCCGGCCGTGATCCAAGTCTCAGTGGCATGGCCCAATGCCTTGGGTTCGATCCTCGTATCCTGGAGAATTCGAATCACGACTCCAGTGGGGGATGGTGTTTTTGGCACCAATTTATGGTGGGGATGCTTGAACCCCCACATTATAGTTACCCAACCTGGTTATGTCAAACAGTTTGCTATTGAACATGGCCCAGTCGAAATAGTGGATTTTCCCATGAAAAATGGTGATTTTCCATGGTTATGTTAGTTTACCAGGTTACCAGAGGGTATATAATAGTTATATACGTATACATCCCATATGTATGTATTCCAAAATGAGTATTCCAAAATATATGCCCCACATTTTGATTGGTGGTATACCTACCCCTCTGAAAAATGTGACTTCGTCAGTTGGGATGATGACATTCCCAACTGAATGGAAAGTCATAAAATTCCATGGTTCCAAACCACCTACCAGGTATCCATTTGGATTTGTCTGAGAATAAGGGGTTTGCCTTCAATTATATATATATATCAATTTTACTGGAGCAAATTGATGATTACCCTCTGGTAAACGTTTACATGCCTATGGAAACCATCATTTTCAATGGGAAAACTCACTATTTCTATGGCCATGGTCAATAGCTCTTTGTATGTTTACCAGGCCGGGTATATCCCATTATCATCCCATTATTCACCATTGTTAACCATTAAATCACCATTTTTCTATGGTAAACCATCAATTGTGGGCTGCCTTGAGTTTCCCAATCAATTACTATGAGGATTTTGCAGCGAGGTCCATGAAAAAACGAGGAAAGTGCATCCACATGAAGTTGCACTCGCACAAAGTCACACCCATATGTATATATTATGTATATATATATACACATGTAATATGTATATAATATGTATATAATATGTAGATAATATGTATGTATATATTGTAATCTGCTGTATATTTGGTTACCCAGTATCCATAGTTTCACTGCAGCTGTCGACCAGCATTAACCAATTATGCTAACCATTGTTAGTTGGCCAAATCCCCATTCTTGGAGATGAAAACCTCCATTTTGATCGGAGATTTCCCAGTCACGGTTGATTCCCAACGGCTAAGTAACTGATCAACATTCAAATCCCATTCAAATCCCATTCAAATCCCATTAAACAATCAAATTTCCTGGTTCAAATCACATTAAACATCATAAAACCATCACTTTTCCGTGGTAAAACCACCATTTTCCACATGTTTCATGGCTAAATCATGTCCCCCCGCCCACTCCACCCACAACTGCCTGCGCAATGCCCAGGCTTTCCCCCGCCCTTCGCTTTCTCCGCTCGCGCTCACGCTGCGAGCCCAAGGTGCTCTGTGAAAAGCCTAGGGATTCAACGAAGAAATAGTGGGAGAATCAGCAACTTTTAGCTACTCAGGATTCAAGCACCCAAAAATACCCAAAAAAAGGGACTGTAACTATCAAGTAAAAACATGTTTTTTTAACTATGCTTGGATTGAAACTAGCAAATTGCCCATTGAACAATTGGAAAGATCCACCATGCTAATAGGTAAACCATCTATTTCGATTAGGGCCATCGAAAAACCATGGCTATGGCACAGTCATAACCAGGTTGGGTCTATGAGACGGGCTTCTCGATCACCAAGGCACGGTAGCCTAACCCCCAGGCCGACGCACCCAGCAAGGCCAAGGACGGCAGCACGAAAAACTGCTCCACGCCACAGGCCATGGTGCGAAGCGCAAAAACCGCTGGGGCAAAGTCTGGCTATAACTACAACTATAGGGATACTATATACAATAGCCTATAATAGTATGGCTATAACTATAAGTACAATCATTATAACCATGACTATAACTATATAACTATAACTATCGGGATAGTATTATAGTTATTCATAGTTCACAGGTATACTATAGTTGTAGTTATGGTTATAATGATTCTTATTTCAAATGGAACCTACCCAAAAAAAACATCTCATTCATCACATATCATCACAATCAGAATGGATGTGGCTATTGGAGAATCCATGCCGCCAGGTTTCGGTTTCGAACGAGGAAAATTCCGACCACCAGAATGTCAAAGATGTCAATGTCAGATTCCAAAGAATCTTTGGGGTGAGAATTTCTTCAATGGGAGATCTCCAGGATCCGATTCATTGGAGGTACTGTACCATATTTGAGGCCATATTTTCTGGGGATATTCCCTGAAATTTAGCCCTGAAAAATAGGCCTTTTTTCGAATCGGTACCTCCAATGAATCGGATCCTGTCCAGCATGGCCATTTTTCAGAATTCCTGTGTTCCACCTGGGAATGATCCCCTAAAAGGTGGACGGCCTTCAAGCTGCCTTGATGTGGTCCAAAATGCTCCAGTCGCATTTCGCAGGTCAGTTACGAAGTATGAAGATAGCACAGACCCCGCAACTACCAACAATCATGGATATATGCCCATTATATATATATAATTATATACTATACATATATGATCATATATGCACCCTCGAGGATTTCAAAATAAATCTAGAAACTCAACCAATGAAAGCTAATAAGAGCTATCTAATTTTCGTGGGTTACAATGGTTTTTCCATAACTATTTCCAAGGGTACTGTGTAGTGTCAGACTGTAGAGTGAGGCCGAAAATGGGTCAGCAAGTGACCTGCTTTTGTGTATTTTTGGCTGTCAAAGGTAATAAGTGCGGAAGGCAGTGTGAATTGAAACATATTCAAACCATCTGACATCATGGATAAAGAAAATGGGAATGTAAACAAACACGAATGCTAACGCAATAATATACAGGACATCAATTTGACTCATGACGAAAATACCCATGGGCATATAAGCTGCAGCCAACCTTATAGGGATCCAACGAACTTGCCTAGAACTCTCCCTCATTTGGCTACTCAGGGCTACTCAAAATGTTTCACACCCACTGAAAGGGAATTCTTGCAACCCAAAAAAGATAGAAACATATAGAAACTATACTTTCCTTCATGGTAAGTAACTGTTTTGTTCTCCAAATTGCCAAGTTTGTGGGCCCATTGGTAGCCCCTTATTTTTCCGCATGCGAAACTGATGCGGGCAGCGACCGGATTTGCCCGGCTGGTTGCTCCAGCCGGTTTTGGAGGCGGTCGGTGTGAGACGAGGAAAAGGTTGGAGGTACGGTCATCGTCTGGGTGTACGGATGAGTTACGGATGTATTCTCAAAGATTTCAGTTTTATCTGGTTGATGGTGGAACCATCAAGTTGATGGTTCCAATATGTTCCAATTCAAAGTTCCAAAAACAAAAAAAACATATGGGTCATCATCCACATGTTTAGAATTTCAAAGTTGCCTGAAATTCCAGCAATTCTAGCTGGTCAGTTGGAGAGGAAAACCAAAAGAGGACCTCCTGGTCGAGCAATCCCTCAGAAAAATATGAGAAACATTGGGGATGATCATGTCATTTCCTGGAAAACTTGGTTTCACGCGTTTCAACTCAATTCAAATGGTGCTAGTGTTCCAAATTTTGTTGGATAGTGTTCTATGTACAAACAGTCTTGTCTTTGAAAGAACAAACAGAAAATACCTGTGATGTCCTCTTGAGAAAAATAATATAGATGGGCCAATGAAATACCACTTCTAGTGCCCCAAAAAAGATAGAAACACTTTTCCCCACTGATTTTGTAGTATTTTCTGAATCTTTTTGCGGATTGCTATAAGCTTATTCGTTGAACTATTCGTAGATGGTGGCAACATGTAGCAACCCTGGGACCGCACCTCCGCCGCAAGACGCATCTGATAAGATATGGCTATGGGTCAATACCTATAGAAACCATTTTTAGTGGGATGAACATCCATAAATCCCAGCTATTTTGATGTGAACAGAAGGGGTACAAGGTTTTGACACACTGCCATATAAGATCCCAACTGTTTTTTCATTACCTTTTCCCCCATGATTTTCTTCAATATCTCCGTGTTTTTACCTGAAACTCAAAACTGGTCATTTTCCATATGTGTATATTATAATAAATACAGCAATCCATATTGCCCCATCATGTTTCCATGTCGTATCGAGGTTTCCAAAGTAATGATGTAATGGGGGTAACCCCCAAATCATCCAAAATTAGACCATTTTATAGGCCAATCCCATGGGTTTTGCTAATCCAATTTCAGAAATTCCCATTTTTCGCAAATGCACATGATCCATCTGCCTAAGAGCTTTCTCCCATTTCTCCTGGCACATCGGTTACGAAATCAGCTGCGGCTCTGCCTGCTCCGCTCCCCTTGAGGGGAGGGGCGAGTTCGCTACGTCGAACCCTACGTCGCTAGTTTTTGGGAACTGTGGGTCGTAGCCGCGCTACGACCTGGCGCCGCGCTACGATGTAGCCCGGAGCCTTGGTGGAGGATGGGAATTCATGCAGGTTGGGGTTCAATTGGATTTCATGGGATTCTTTTTGGTCTAGTATAATTATGTACCATCATTTTTGTCTAGTATAACTATGAAAATGGAAAATGAGTATAATTATGTACCATCAATAATTGGATGTCATGAATATGTACCAACATCTGCGAAATACTGGCGTTACCCAAATGTGGAAATATGGAGCCTTTGGGAATTTTTGGGGATTGAATGTAATAGATCCCATCCACGATTGGTGATGTCTATCTAAATCGCTTGTATCATTTCCCTATTGGTTGCGGAAGATTGTCGTAACTAGATATAACCTATCTATTGGCTATGTCTATCAGTTGTAAAAGAAGGAACTCATCAGGAATATTGTCTTCAAATTCAAACTGATGAGTTCCTTCTTTTTGTTACTCTCCTGACTCCCAACCATCACTTATGGACTGCTCAAAACCGGGTCCCTCTTCATGGAAAGCCTGTGAAGCAAGACCCACAGAAGTCCAAAAGAAAGTCAGAATCACAATAAATGGATCCCAAACGCATGTTGGATCATTGAGGATTTAATTGCATGACAGTTCAATTCCGGATGATCAATTTCGATTGATCATAAGTTGGATGATTAATTTATGATGATCAATTCAGGATGATCGATTTGCAATGATCAGAAGCATCTGGACAGTGTTGCAAACCGCAACCAACTACTGGTCGCTTCCCACGATTGGCCCAGCCAAAATATTAGCAGTTGTTTCCGCATCTTTTCAGTTTCCTTTTTCTTCACTATATAAAGACTATAATTATTCTTGTGGGGGTTCATCAGCATTTCATACTGCAGGGCTTTCAGAATTTTAGGTGATGATGGCAAAACGTCCCAAAAAATCCGGGCGTCTAATCGAGTTCCCAACCCCACTTTTGCTGCTTGGGTTTGAACTTCGAACCATGGTCACTACTCAGACGCAAGAGAGTATCAATTAAGTTAGTTTCAATTCCTCTTATGGAGTGGTACTACAGTACTGGCTGTATTGGTTCAATCCGGCTCAAATAGGGGGTCCTATCATAGACTATCACAATTCCTGCTAACCCAAACCTCACTGAGACAGAACCAAATCAACATATCTACCCAGGAAGTTACCTCTCAATTAGTTTATGAGACTGTTGAAGAAAGTCATGGTTTCAATCCTTTTTACAAAAACATTATTAGGGATCATCATCCCAATCATATGCAACACCCAAAAAAAAACATATTGTAGATTATTTATGATTATTTCTATAATATAAAAAAAAAAAAAAAACTGTCAAACTCATCCCTCACCTGAGACCCTCACCCCACTCTACCCCCTCTCCCGTCCAGGTGACGTGCTGAAGGCGGCCGGTTCCTTCACCTTCGCCGGTGTTCCTTTGCTCGGCAGCACCTTGCCGCTCACACCCAGCTGCCTCAAGGCGCGCAGGGCGAGGCGTGGGAAGTTGCGCCAGTTGAAACCTTTGGAACTTGCATTCTTGGTTCAATGTTCTGTATATACAATACACTCTATCTATCTAGCTATCTATCGATCTATCTATCTATCTATCGATCTATCTATCTATCTATCTATCGATCTATCTATCTATCGATCTATCGATCTATCGATCTATCGATCGATCGATCTATCTATCTATCGATCTATCTATCTATCTATCGATCGATCGATCGATATCTATCTAGCTAGCTATCTATCGATCGATCGATCTATCGATCTATCTATCTATCTATCGATCTATCTATCTATCTATCGATCTATCGATCTATCGATCTATCGATCGATCGATCTATCTATCGATCGATCTATCTATCTATCGATCGATCTATCTAGCTAGCTATTGATCGATCTATCTATCTATCTATCGATCTATCTATCTATCTATCGATCTATCGATCTATCGATCAATCTATATAGATCTATCTATATAGATCTATCTATCGATCGATCGATCTATCTAGCTAGCTATCGATCTATCTATCTATCGATCTATCTATCTATCTATCTATCGATCTATCGATGGACCGATCTATCTATCTATCTGTCCACACTATCTATCTGTCTGTCCATCTATCTATCTGTCTATCTATCTATCTGTTTGTCTATCTATCCATCGATCTATCGATCGATCTATTTTTCTATCTATCGATCTATCTATCGATCTATCTATCTATCTATCGATCTATCTATCTATCTATCGATCTTTCGATCTATCGACCTATGGATCTATCTATCTATCTATCTATCGATCTATCGATCGATCGATCTATCGATCGATCTATCGATCTGTCGATCTATCGATCTATCTATTTCTTTATCTATCTATATCTATCTATCTATCTCTTTATCTATCTATCTTTTTATCTATCTAATCTAATCTGATCTAATCTCATCTCATCTCATCTCATCTAATCTAATCTAATCTAATCTAATCCATCCATCCATCTACCTATCTAGAGAGAGAGAGAGAAAGAAAGAAAGAGAGAGAGAGAGTACGCATGTGTATGCATGATATATCCCTATCCACCTGAAATGGATGATTATGGATGATTGCCGGATTAAGTACCCTAATTTCCCATAACCTCCCATCAAATCCCTGCAATGACCAGGATCCCACACTTGGCCCTTTGCTTCAAGACAGCATTCAACCTCGCTGCGCAACGCACTTGGGATGTCGGAATTGTACCCGAAATGGCAAACGAAAGTGGGGGATTAAATCCCAAGTCTTAAGGGTGACATTTTGGGACTATTATCTCGATATATGTATATATTTATTTATTTATGTATTTATTGATTTAATTGATTAATTTAATTCATTGATTTATTTGTTGATATACAGATATGTACAGTATATAGAGAGAGAGAAAGAGATATTTAATATATGTGTATATATATATGATAGATCATAAATGGGAGTATCATCTGTTTCATCGAACATTTGCTAAGGAAATTGTGAATGTTCGTCAGCTTATGATTGTTCCGGCTATGTTACAGTTATGAAATTGTTATGCAATCCATATATATATATGATATGATTTTGCTCTGGTAGAGTTGTAGAAGCTGATTTTCCAGTGGCTTTTTTACAGGCGGGTAACCAGGAATTGGGTAAAACTCCAACGTTTTGTTGATGAACACATATGGGCCATAGGTCAAAACCATTTCCCCCGGTATTTGGGGGAAGAAAGTGGAATAAACATCTAACCGACTATCATCGGATACCATCCGGGTACCACGTTTTGACTCATAGCCATATGAAAATGTTTTTTGGTTGGCAGGATGTCCCATAATGGACTATGATAATCCACAATATATAGGATAGTAAAACCCAATCTAATCATCAATCAACTGGGGCTTTGAACGCTGCTCATTTACCAGGATGTACTCTTTGGGAATCCGCAAAGTCGCAATGAATTCCTCTTAGCCAATTGGAGATGATCTTCTTGCAGGACTTAGAATGTCCCATTTCCGATTCCATATGGTTTAGAAAGGTAAAATGACCAAACGTAGTTACAATGTCCTTATTCTGGCTTGGAGCAACCCTGATTGTTGTTTGCCTTGTTTGGTCAAAAGCCAATTCTCTTATTTACCCTCCGGTAATCAAACACGGCAACTGGAAATCGACTATAAATGGAGCTTTTAATGGGAAAATCAACGATAGATTGGTGATTTTCCATTGCCACGTTTGATTACCGGAGAGTATCCTGAATTTACATGTTGGCCAACAATGGTTTTTTCTGGAGGAAATTTAGCTGAATCCTATCCCTGAATGATCGTGGGATATGTGCAATAGAAATCTCCGTGGAATATGTTTTTTAAAAAAATGCTGAAAAATATGTTATATGATGTTTTATATGTTTGTTTATTCCATGGACAATAAAAAACACAGTTTTTGTTGCTGAAAAATCACCATTAACCATCATTCACTAATATGTACGATCATGAATCCTTGACATGTACCCAAAAAACATGTCATTAACCAACACAAATGTGAAGAGCATGTTTGACTATCAGAGGGTAAGTTAAATATCCCATTTAACCACTCTGGACCATGATTAACCATTATTAGCCCATCATACTGACAATTATTGGAGATTATTGGGTTTAAACCACATCAACAACTACTATACTAATTAAACAATTACTAGTATGACTAATATTTGAACCATCATATATCATATATCAACTAATGTCCCTATTATATCCCTATCTTAGCACGGCCAAAACGCAGAACGCAAAACGTACGTTCCGGAACGCGCGTTCCGAACGCAGGGGGGGGTTATAGTGGTTTTTGGCTCCAGAAGCCTCCCAATCCTTTTTTTGCTCCTTGCAAAAAGGATCCGCTGTGTCACATAGAGTTTTTCAATATTTTTTCGTCTTGGGCCTCTGTTAATAGCACTACGATAAAATTTGTGAGAGGTCAGAACCTTTTCTTTCAGAGAAAAAAAGGATCCAGGGAGGAAACCTAACTTGCCCACAAACCTGGTGAGGCCAGAACCTTTTTTGCTTCAGCCAAAAAAGGATCCGGAGTTGGGAAGATCTACTTTCTGGTGGCTTCATCCACAAGTTTGAGCCCATAAGAGCTCTTGAAATCCTTTTTTAGTTGGGGGGGAAAAGGTTTCTCTGTTCAAACCCCGGAAATAAATTAACTTTATATCATTGGAAAAAAGGATTCACTCAGAACGCGCGTTCTGGAACGCGAGTTTTTAAAACGCGCGTTCTGAACGCCCAACCGTACCGAACGGAGATGCTAAGATCCCTATTAATCCCACAATTGTTGTTAGCTAAATTCCCACAAATCACCATGACAATCTCAGAAAATCCCATAACATCCCACAAAATCCCGCAAGTAAATCTCATTAATTCCATATAAATCCATATAAATCCATATAAATCATTGTAAATCCATATAATTTCCATATAATTCTCATATAAATCCATATAAATCCATGAATTCCTCCACAAGTTAGCTACCCATCTTATTAGGCCAGGAGGCTGATCCAAATGCCATGAGGCATTCACCAGCCAACTCCTTTGCGCCTGACGTCAGATTTAGGTGGAACTCAAATGCTGTGATGTTGTGAACCTATAGTTACTATAGTATAGAAATATATAGATTATATATATATATATATGTATATAAACTCAAACAGATTATATAGATAGATACACTATAGAAATGTTGTGACTCTACGAACTCGAAAATTTCTATATCTATCTAATTCTATCTATATAGATATATATATATAATCTGTTCTATTGTAATCCAATTTGATCTACCCTATCTATAACCACCCAACAAATGCTGGTATATATTTAGGTTGGAGATCCAAAGCCGATCTAGATCGAAACATCTTGTCACTGGCCATGCAACAGGAACCGATTCATTGAAGGTACCTACCATAGAAAAAAGGCCTATTTTTCAGGTCTATGTAAGGGGATATACCCCCAAAATATGGCCAGAAATATGGTACGTTTACGTACCTCCATGTATTGGATCCTGGAATGACCATTGATCGGCCGCTTTGGCAACTGAGATCCGCAGCGATGTTGAGATCCGCAGCGTGCCTTCATCATCGTCTCAGTTTCTCGCAGCCACAGAGTCTTCCATTCTTCCTGCGCTTTTTTTAGGGTGCTGGGGATAGGAACCAGAGAGAACATAGCAGCTAGTTCTATGACTCTAAGACTCTAAGAATCCAAAGCGTGAAATTCCCTGAAATGGAAGTATAACTCAGAACATACAAGTTACCCTCTGGTAAACTAACCTAACTATGGAAAGATCCACCATTTTTAATGGGAAAACTCACTATTTCTATGGCCACTTTCAATAGCAAACTGTTAGTCATAACCAGAGGGTAACTAGTTGGTGGTTGAGCCCAGAGGATTCACCGGCAGAAATTCTGGTGGTTGGTGGTTGACCTACCCCAGCCCTCTGAAAAATCATGGAGTGAGTGAAAGTCAGTTGGGATGATGAAGATCTCCCAACTGTTTCTGGAAAGTCATAAAATTCATAATCCATTCCATGGTTCCATGATTGATGATTATATCCCATGGAATATCCCATGGAAAAAAAAAAAAAAAACACCATGGAATATCCCATATATTATGGAAAGTCATAAAATTCCATGGTTCCAGTCACCACCAACCAGCTATTCCATTTCTCTAAGAATCACACCCATCCGAAAGGCAAAGAACAGGCTTCCCCCAACTTATGGGGTAAACGTCGTCATGTTGGAAGCACTACTAAGCACCACTAGATCAAAAGAAAACAGCGTATAAACTATGCTCCACCCAACTTCCAAAAAACTCATAAACAGATACTCCGTTCTTCCAAAATAGATTGTGATTGTTCCTATTTTTTATCACGAATTATCATCACTATTGCTAATGATGATCAGTTCATATTACTATTTGTTTCACTGATAGTAACCCCCAAACAAATAGAAATGTAAATACGCAAATAGTGGCAGATCATACTGTTCAGCCTCTTTTTTAGTCTTTTACTACAAGATTGTTGACCCATATTGACCCTTTACATGTTAATGTCAACCCTGGATTAATAAACCCCGTTTACGGCTGTTTAATTGGGGGGGTACCATTTATGTACCATCTAAAGTGACTATTTGGAGGCTATCCCCTAATTCTCATAAACCATGTTTTTTTGCCAAATCCGGGGTTGCCATTACTACTCTCCACGACTCCACGACGCGAGGACTCAAGGCGCCTCAATGGGTATGGCCTCATCGGGGTCTGGCAATTCTTCTTTCTCCGAAAGAGCCTCTTCCCTCAGCAACTCGTTGGATGACCCGATGACCCCAGCAGAACCATTCCGTAAAAACCATCTGCGTTTCTGACTAACAGTTCGCCATGGAAAATCACCATGCTATTAATAGATAAACCATCTACAGTAGCCAAAAAAAACTGAGGAAAGTTATAGAAGGAGTCTGTAAATCAATGGATTGGTGGGAAAATCTTAACCGGAAACCATTGATTTCCCATGAAGATCATGGGGCTTAAACCAGTAAATGTTCCCTTAAACCAATCCATTGAGTAAAAAAAAACAGGTGCACACTATTAATGTTGAAACGTAGTGAAACCAGGTGAAACCCGTGGTTCTTAAATTCATATTTAGGTAAACTATGCATCTCAAGTCCTGAACGAAAAATGCTGCAAGTCCTATGCCTGCCAGCCAGTTTGTGACTCCTCATCATGGTCGGTTCGCTGGGATGGTTCACATGATAAACCGGGTAATGTTGGTTGCCAAATAAGGGAATACACCGTCTTTTTTTCGTGATGTATATTATATATACCCTCTGGTAATTTAACATAGCTATGGAAAGATCCACCATGCTATCAATGGGTAAATCCACGATTTCTATGGCCATGGCTTCAATAGCTATTTTGACATAACCAGAAGGTAAATTATATGACTTCCAGGGAGAAGTCATCTCACCAAGGCGCCCCTCTGGGATGCTGTCCACGCTGTCCACCTTCACGGGATCCACCAGCCTCGAGAGATGGAAGTCCGTCGAGGCTGGTAACTTTGGATGGTCAAACTTTTGATCTCAGAAGACTTACTAACCATTACTAACCCATCATCAACTGGTTGGTGGTATACCTACCCCTCTGAAAAATATGACTTCGTCAGTTGGGATGATGACATTCCCATATTAATTACTTACTGGTGCTAAACGCAAGGAATGAGGGAATGATCCCAGTCATCACTAGTAATAATCATCCCAGCAACCCCCAGCAACCCCCAGCAACCCATCCATGCCCTACTAAGCACCAGTAAGAAGAAATTTTGATAAATTTATAAATATACGTATTGATATCTTCAAAGTTGATATTAGTTCACATAAATTGAGTAAATTTAGTAAAGTTTAAGGTCGAAGTTTGTATTTCGGGTCTTGGGAACCTTCCTGTTGACAAAAAGAAGGGAAATATCGAGAAATACCCTGGGAATTCTTATTGAAATAAAGAATTGTTGAAGATAATAAAATAGTCACAGTCGGTTTTCCTCCAACCAACTTCCATGATTTTGTGTGTAGGCATAAAGATTCTTATTTGCAGAGAGGTTATACGTTGCTTGCTGGCTTTCCACAACAAGTTTCAAAAGGATGTTTCTCCCTCCACAAAATATGAAGGCAAAGGGCTTGACTTCAATGGGTTGCAGTTAAGTGCATGAGAATGGGTCAAAGTTGATAAGAAGGGAATATGTTCTATATATTATCATTATATATATTTTTATGTGTAGATCTTAGATTATATATGTATATATATATATATATATATATATCACTGTAAGATTATATATATATATCACTGTATGACTTATATATATAGTACATTAGGATACACTGGGTACGATATATCAATTGGCTGCTTTTTTAATACGGCCGTTGGACCTATGGAGACGTCCAACTGTGTTGCCATCAGCGTGAAAAACCACTTGCGTTGCCCCCTTCAGGAAGGCATTTTCGATGGCATAAGGTTCCTAAGGTTCCATTGAAAATGTTGAGGGTACCCCAGCCACACTTGGTGGGGAAACACGCTTGGAACTGAAACTATCATTTGACCATAAAAACATTCTAACAGCTGGGTACAGTTGTGCGGATTATACATAGAAAAGCCAGCTGTAAAAGCAACGATTCTGTTTGATCCTAGTAACTTGGTAGTCATTACCCAAAAAGCCAACATTGGTGAGCACTGCTGAGGCGACTTGCTTAAGTTAACGCACCTTGCTTACTATGCAAAAATCCATGGATAAATCCGATGATCCTGTCCATGACCATCGTCACTGCATCACCGGGGGCCGAGTTACCATCTGGTTATGACTAACAGTTTGCCATGGAAAATCACCATTTTGAATAGCTCACCCCAGGTAAACCATCTATTTCTATGGGCCATCTATACCATGGCTATGTTGGTCATCACCAGAGGGTAAATGAATTGGTCAATAGTTCAACTCAATCGCCGTCCTGAACAAAACCTATCCTTCCTGCTACTTCAAGGGGTTGCCATCCATGTTTTTCACCGTTCCAAATGTTTCAACACAAAAACGCCACCATGTGGCGCCAATGAATTATAGAGCCAATCTATTTGAATGGATTGTATCCCATCAATGGATTACCCTCTGGTAAACTAACATAACCATGGAAAATCACCGTGTTTAATGGGTAAATCCACTATATATAAATGGCCATTTTCAATAGCTATGTAAACGTTTACCAGAGGGTATGTGCCGGCAAATAAACCAATCATATTCCATTCTAAACCAGTCAATTTGCCCCTGAACACCGACCCCAGGGCCTAGGGGGTTTGCTGCCTTTGTATTGCAGGTCTCCTTCAGCTTTGCCTTAGCCAAGCACCAGGATTCTTGGATGTCTATCCGGGTAACAAGAAGAAACATATGAGCGATCGGCAAAACCTCAATTGAAAAATGCGATCTTCGGGTCAAAGTTATCGTTTTTGGGACTTCACTAGTTTTACATATCAAGATGCATATTTTTACATGAAAGATCGCTCGAATACATATCTCCTACACGGAGAGATTAGCCTCTTGCTCATATGTCTATATCATCAACCATATTTTCATTGCCAATCTTAGATACCCTGCAAAAAAAATAAATTCTTTGCTGGTTAGTAGATATTCCCATTAATACCAAAAGACTAAAGGATTAAAGTACCCATGTAAGATTGACCTAGTTTTTAGAGATATCATGGGCTATTAATGGGAGATATAACCAAAAAATGATGTGGGTGTGTCCGAAAATGGTGGATACACCCAAATTGACATACCCGGCCTGGTAAACTAACGTAACTATGGAAAGATCCACCATTTTTAATGGGTAAATCCACTATAAATGGGCCATGTTCAATAGCTATGTAAACGTTTACCAGAGGGTATGTGATTGCTAAAACCTTGATAAGCCATCAGATTTGGATAGGGGGTATTATCTTGCCAAACCGGCAAGATATAAATCGCCAACAAAACTGGAGCATTTTCTACCTGCATTTACCGGACATGATCCCCATACAATGACTCCGAATTGTGATCGTTAGCATCCTCGGCAATCGATGTTCAGTCCCCTATCCTAACAGCAATATTAGCCAAGAATGGCGATTGTTGGCTGGCCCTTGATGGTTTGTTTTCCTCCGCAAAAGAAATACTCTTTGGTGATATCCTGACGATTTAGCTCTGGCACAAACTATTGACCCACAAAGCTGAAATTGTGAAGTACGAAAATATAGTTGTAACATGTTGTAACATATTAACCCCTCATACCCTCTTTGATCCAAAGCCAGCCAAAAAAAAACTCTAACAAAAATTGGATGCACCTATTTAACATATTTCATATGGGTGTTTCCTGAAATAGAAATACCCCCAATAGCTGGATGGTTAATGGAAAATCCTACTATAAATGGATGGTTTATAATGGAAAATCCACCCCCACCCAAAAAAACGATATATTTCCTGGTTGGTGGTTTCAACCCCTCTGAAAAATATTAGTCAATGAGAAGGATTATCCCATATATGAAAAGTCATAAAATTCCATGGTTCCAGTCACCACCTGGCGCAGTATTCTGTATCACCATGCATTTTCAATGGGGATTCATCCACAAAAAATCGACTGGGCCATGGCTTCAATAGCAAACTGTTGACATAACCAGAGGCTATTGATCTGGAAAATCACCAAGCGACCACCTGGAGTCTTGCCGACTACCCAGCTTTGCCTCGGGGAAACGTGCCCCAGATTTTTTGGCTTTGGAAATCAACGGGAAAAATGGACCAAGATGGGAAAATATGGCAAAAGTATCCATGTTGTGTCTCATGTTCATGGGAAAAACATAGGAAATAGATGGAACTGTTGTGGATTTGTTCTCCAAATTGCCATGACATATCAGACATTTAGCGGCAAAATAGTGCGAAAATTATGATGAACGTTGATGAACCATCTATATACTTCCCCCCAAAAAAAAGGTGTGGAGGTCCTGGCATCTTCAAGATCCATGAAAATGCCATTGTAGATGGTGATGATGGTGGTGTTGGTCATGGTGACGATGGTGGTGATGAATTAGAAGGGAATTGAAATGACAGTGTTACCATTAGATGATGGTCATGATGGTCATTGTGACAGAATTAAATGTAGATGATGACATTGTATGATTACAGTGTTTGGCAATCTGTGACAGTCTTTTCCAGTCGGTCATACACTGACTGGTGATTGAACAATGTGAAATAGAACATTCTAGTTCTAGTTCTATCACCCCTATGAAACTGCCAACGAGCGCATCCTGACCAAAAGCCTTCGGGAAAGGTAGCTGGAAGTGTAGACCTGTATTTAATGCCATACAGAAAACCCTCAAACAATGGTAGATGCTCCACTCGCAGCTTACTTGCTGGAGGAATATCCGTTGGTAGTCAAACCTGTCAAAGAATGAAAATACAAAAAACGTTTTGTTTGATCCGTTTTGTCATTTGATCATAGTTTTTCCCCATAAACATTGCGATTGTATATTGTCAGTTCAGATTACTGGAAGGCTTCGTTGCAGCCTTCCTCTTCCCCGGATGGAACCCTCAATAGCTCCTAATTTTTTGGTGGTTCTCCATGGTCTTCCTACCTATGAGCCGTCTATCCCGAGTATCAGTCAAATCCCCATGTCAAATATGTTTATTCTTCCAAATTAAATGTATATGGAGGCTTCCTGAAATAGGGGTACCCCCAAATCATACATTTTAATAGGATGTTCCATTACAAACCATACAGCTATTAGGGTACCCGCATTTTAAGAAAACCCCAAAGAATCAACTACATACCAGCTTATCTTCAACTTGGCAAGTCGCTCAAATCTTTTTTTTTGTTTGTTCCATGTTCCAATTTGTTGTTCCAAAATGTTGCTCTATTTTCATGCTACCATCCCCTAAATTCAGGTTTCTCAAAATGGGGGATCGCCAAAACCATTGGTTTCAATACTAAGATGGTCGAAAAAAAATTGGATGACTTAGGGCTACCCCCATGACTTAGGACGCCTCCAAATCATGATAAATCCCCATTGATCATTGATTATCCACATTATAAACCCGATTCTTCTCCGGTCATCTAGAATCATTGATAAGGGGATAATCATGTGATATAAATGGGATATAATGGGATTATAATGGTATTATAATGGGAAAATATTGGAAGAGGCTATCCACCAATTTTTCTTCCACCACCCTCTGAGGCTCCCAGCAGGGAATCCCTCGACTCCTCTGTCATCATCTCGGCTAAGGAGTCGTTGACACCGCCTAGCGACATGCTGCATCCATTTCTGGTGAAATTGGGGAGGATTATTGGGTTTACTGCACTAATCCCGTTTTGCCTGAAACTAATGGAAAAGTGTGGTGTAGGCAGCAAAAAAATACAATTTGCGGGGGTTAAGATGGTTCAACCGACCTGACCCGGGGATTCATATAGCCTTACCACCCCTTTCATGGCCCCCAATTCATGAACAGATCCAATACTGACGAATACTTGAACGGGTTGGACCTACCAAATAAATGTCAAAAATCTGCGGCTTAATATGTGGATCTGATTTAATCTGATTTAACCCGGATTTAAGAACTGAAAAGAGATTCAACCCATGAAAAAGGATATGTGACAATACCCACTGGGATTTATATTTATATATTCTATATGAACAAAAATTTGAAGGGCAAAATATCCATGGATGGTAGATGACATGTCTCCGGCTAGGGCCAATGAAAGTTGGGAGTACGACCAGCAAGGCTGGCCCACGCGGCTTCCGTCCCAAGGGCCCAAGGTAGTTTGCCTGATGGGTTTTTGCAATCAATTTTGCAACACGATCATCCCAAAATCACTTGGAGAAATTCCCAAAATCTCAGCATCGATGATGCCCCTTCTGAGATCCCCATATTTTTTGTTGCTGGATGATCCCCATTTTTTGTGGCGAAGCCAAGGCACTCACAGAGCTCATCAGAGAACCGGCCATTTTCACCAGCTTCCTCAAAGGACTGCGAGCTGACTTTGGTCACCAGGTGACTAAAAGGTAAGTAATTCAACTCAACAAGCAAATCTTCATTATTTACCATTAATCATATTCCCATTAAGTGGTGGTTCTCCGCCTATTTCAGATGGTTAAGACCCATGTTAAAATATATTCTCTTAAACATAGAAACCGGATGGTCAAATAACTCCAAATCAGAAAAAAATGACGAAACCATTTCTCGCTGACCTTGAAGTTGGACCTTGAAAGTTCTCCAAATGGGAACCTCCAAAATCATCGTATTTCTTTGGCAATATTTTCATGTGGAAAACCAATGGTCACTACTCCAATTGGTACCCATAATACGATGATTTTGGAGGTTCCCATAAACATATTTATTAAACATATATGGGTATTTATATTAATGAGTGCTCCAATTCTGAGAAGCACCCATATAATCAATTATCAAGGACTGCAACCAACAATGCCACCAGGTTCACGGCAGTCTTGTCAGTCAAACCCTGGCCCCAAAGTATTACTTGTGAAGTCCGTAACCCCTGCTGGATTTAATCCATTCCATTCCAAGCTTCTCTGTGTTGATATCTGTGTTCATCAAATAACTCCTCATTGATTGTTGGCATTCAAGCCATTAATCTCCCTCAGTGATTGCCGCGATCTAATTCATTCTAATCCATCAAGGTATTGTTACTTATATAAATCCCCCGTTTGGGTTTATCTGAAATTTTAATATGCCCCCATTGCTCTCATTGTGAATCACCATGTTTAATAGGTAAACAAACTATAAATGGGTCATTTCCCATGGCTATGTTAAATAACCAGAGGGTAATCCATTCCAATCCAAGCGTCTCTGTGTTGATGTCTTTGTTGGCCTGGGCTTGCATCTGGATGGCACTGTCTTCAAAGATCAGATCCAATTGGTGCTGCGGCATCTGAGGAAACTGCTCCTGCGGCGAGTGCGTTGTGGCGTGGCTGGAGATGTGCTTTTTGTGGTTTTTCCATTAAAAATTGGTGATTTTCAGGGTCCAACTGTTTATTTACCAGAGGGTAATATTAATCATCAACAACTGGAAGGGTTTTTGCGAAACATCAAGGGACAATTTAGTTGTCTGATTCTCAATCAAATGTCAGAGGAAGAATGAAACAGTATCAGCATGCGTTCTTTGTTTTGAAGGAACCTCCGTGTAGGAATCGACGGTTCCAGAAATTCATTGTGGATGAGATTATGCCCAGAAACTGCACCAGTGAAGAACCCTTCAACACCTCCAATACTGTTGCACAAGCTGGTGCTGAGCTACAGTGAAGCCTCCCTGCAAAGCACCGACCCCAGTAACCACTTGCCTTCCGCCTGAATATTTCATGAAAGATAACCCCACCACTTGCCGCTTGATGTCGATACTTCGCCGGGTGTTCAATTTGCGGCGCTCCTGCATTGTGATCTTGTCTAAGAGCTCGGGGCGATAGCGATCCGAACCTCATTTGGGGACTCCAGTGGAGTCCGTGGGACATGTGGGACCTGAACAACAGCCAAAAATGGGAACCGATTGACCCTGAAAAAAATAAGAAAATTGTGATTAAACAAATGGTGATTAAACAAACCAATAAGGAACTACCAAATTTTGATGGAACTACCAAACTTTGATGAGCATGTGAGGGAAATGGTGATTCTTCACAAACCATACCAGGGATGAAATATCGGGAAAGAACCAACAAAATGCTGGTGTTTCTTTGGAGCCACCAATGGCTTGTCGGCTTGTCATGTGGGAAATCTCATGTGTCTTCCATATGTTCAGGTTGGATGTACTTAATGGTTTCTTGACTTTCAGTGGGACATGTGATGACATCATCTAAACTCCAATAAGCTACAGCTTAGTTGACAATGGAACATGTGATGACACCATCTAACCCCCAAAAAAAAATGCTACAAATGAAAAGTGTATGGCTGCGATTATCCAGCCTAGGTCTACGTCGTCTACGTCAAGCCTATCGCACCTGGCGCCTCCAATTTAGACAACCTTGGTTTGAGGAGCTAAACTTGGGTATTATCACCCCAAAAACATGCTAATCTTGGCTACCACAAAAAAAAAAGATGTGTAAGCAGGGTAGGCTAATATGTACCCTAATTTCTGGTAAAAAGCTCTGCAACTACTCTTCAGCAGTCGGTTTTCCCATCATCAATTTGTATCATTCGAGATATGTCACCATCTTTCTTGTCGAAGTAGAACATCAAAATAAGGTATGTTATATATATACTATATCATATATATATATAAACAAGGAGTATGAAGGTCTGTCTGAAAAAAGCACGTGGTGTGTCTGTAAAATCCAATGTGTCAATCTCTGGTTTTGTCTCATGTGAAATCGGTGATTTCACCATAGTTTACCAATTTTCTGGTGATTTTGCCAAAAGTTTTTGCCAAATCTAAGGGTAAATCATTCATTTCAATCAGATCAAATATAGATGAGAAATTTCTGAATTACCCTATGATTTACCCTTTATATTTAGAATCACACACTGTTCCATGAAATACCGCTATAAAGAACTCACACAAGGATTTCACCATGATTTCGCACTTGGAAAACTCATCCGCCCGGAGACGTGCCGGATAAAGAAATGCCGAAAAACACAACTTGGCCACGTCCAGTTCGCTGACCCATCTCCTGGGAATGTTGGATCTATATCTACAGGATGGGGCCCCCAGTCGAGCTCGCGTTCAGTTGCCTAAAAAAAGTGGTTGAATTCTATGGTTTATGGTAGATATACCGAACTAGTATTAATGGGGTTGATGAACCAACATTCACATCACTGGGGGGCACCATCCTGTACGGAACACTGGGAGATGTTTAAAAAAAAAAGGTCATATAAGGCAAAAAATGGTGGATTTGACAATGAGTGGAATTGATAGACATAGGTAGATAGACATAGGTAGGCAATATCTGATGGTTTGATCATGGATAAGAATTAATGGTGGACAACAAGGGCTAGTAGTGGTTTGAATTGTGGTTAGTGTATGTTCATATGTGCCCCTAGAAACCACCAAACATAAGAAATTTCACCATCAACAAATGATATTTGACTTGATTGAACCGTCCAAAATTCGAAAATGGGACGGTTTGAACCGTCCAAAATTCAAAAATGGGACGGTTCAATGGATGACAGTACATGGATAAAACCGAAAGCGAACCCCTGTCTACCTCTCTATGTGTAGTCTACCTATAAAACATATTGAAACATGAATATGGATGAGTATGTGTATAAAACATAAGTATGGATAAATTACACGCAACAAGTTGTTGGCTATAAGTACATACTATATACTATAAGTATATGACACAGACACATTTATAACACACTTGAGTTTTCAGGGGATTCAAACATGGAGGTTTCCTGAAATGGGAGTACCCAAAATGGATGGTTTACAAGGGAAAACCCTATTAAAATGCATGATTTAGGGGTACCCCTATTTTAGGAAACCTCCACATGGCTCTTCAGAATTTCCTTGTTCTCTCGCTATGCCAACTGCTTCCCCCACGGTCCCCTGCGCGCTCCACCCTCCCCATGTTCGCGCCGTCGCCGCTGCTTCGACGCGGTGAAACACTTGCGGCTCGATTGCAGAGATTCACTGGTGCAAGCCGCAGTTGAAGAAAATTGCAGCAAAGTTTGGTGGTTTGAACTCTTGAAGGTGTAAATATAAACAGAATAATAATTTTAATAAACAATAATAATAATAGTAATAATAATAATAATAAGCGAATGAAGTTTAGAAGTCAAACTTCCGAACATATGGACAAATGGAAAAGCAGAGGTGGGAAGAGTCAGAGAGGAGAAGAGCAGAAGAGAGAAGATCAGACAAGGGAAAGAGTGAGAAGAAAGAAGATGCAGGTGCGTGAAAAGGTAGGAAAGCCGCGAAAGGGTCGAAAAGTAGGCTTGTAAAGCGGCGGGTTCGGAGCCATCTGTCCAGATGAGAGATGAAAAGTTGCACACCGTCGCGAAGCACATTTGGAAGTGAAAACGCTAAAAACACTTCACGTTCGGAGCACTTTTGAAGTTGAGCTGTCGGAAAAGTGCACGCCGCTGTGGCGCGAAGCACATTTCCAAGTCAAAATGTACAAAGCACTTCAGCCTTGGAACACTTTTGGAAGTTGAGTGTCGAAAAAGTGTACGCCGTTGTGGCGAGAAGCACATTTGCAAGTCAAAATGTTAAAAGCACGACATGCCCGGACCACTTATTTTGAAGGTTCAGATGTGATTTTGCGTGGCAGGCGCAAGGGATTGCGCACCTTGTCAAAAGTGAGCAAAACGTGAGGGTTAGCATTTCAAAAAACAATGGCAGGCGTGGGACATTTGAAGAGGATCTGCAAAGATGCATTTTCCGTCGCAGTCGCAGTACAAAAACTCCACTTCACTCCACTAAAACTCCAACTACAACTACGCCTACAACCACAACTACAACTACACTACATTACACTACACTACACTAATTACATTACACTACACTACACTCCACTACACTACGCTACACTCAATTACACTACCCTACACTACACTACCCTATACTACACTACACTAGTTACATTACACTACACTACACTCCACTACACTACGCTACACTCAATTACACTACACTACACCACACTACACTACACTACACTACACTACAAATACAGCTACAACTACAATTGCAACTACAACTACAAGAACTACAACTACAAGAACTACAACTACAATTGCAACTACAACTACGAGAACTACAAGTACAATTGCAACTACAACTACAACTACAAACTACAACTACAACTCCACTACACTACACTACACTAACTACAACCACAATTGCAACTACAACTACAATACACTACAGTACCCTACATTACGTTACACTACACATTACACCACCACACATGCAACTGCAACTACACTACACCAATTACACACACTACACCACAACGACAACTCCACTACACTACAACTACAGCTGCACTACACCACACTACATCCAGCAGTTGTGGGTGAGGTGACCGACCAGGTGACCACTGCAACCATCGTAACCATTCCAAAAAACACAACTCCAACCACCTTTCAGTCCATCAGTGGATTCGCTCTGCCATCCGTGATTCACGACAACCAAGCTCCCCTATAGGTGTCCTAATCTGAAACTTCCGCCACCGCCTTGTGCGGTACTACTGGTAGTCATTTCCAATCGGAAAATCAATGGTGAAAATCAATGGTAAACAATAATAATAGTAAAATAATACAGCAATATGAAGGTAGAGTTGGGTCATGATCAGGCTAGTATAGCTAATTGATCACTCAACCAACGGTCAAATCAACCGAGAAAATCCACTGGTGGGGGATAAGGGGCCTCAAAAACTTGAAGAGATGCAGTTGGAAAAAAAAAACATAGATGTGGAAAATCTCCCATTTGTAGATCATTTTCCGATCGGAAACCATTGGTTTTCCACATATGTTTCTACTTTCTTCCGGTGAATGTCAAACAGCCAAAACCACCAAGCATGTTTCGACTCCGACCACGTCCTGGAGGATAAGTATTGATCTACAGGTTGGTTAAGTATAGATATGATATATGATTAATTGACAATTGTGAATGACTATTATATAAGTGTGATTACTAATGATTATTCATGGCTATTACTAATGGTTATTAATGGTTGGTTAATGATTCATGGTTAATTTAGGTTTATAATCATGAATAATTGGTTAAGAATAGTTGATGGGTTGCTATCATGTGCTTTAGTGGCCAAATCCCCTGCATAGTTTCACATCAAGCCAAGGTGATTTGGTGATGCGTCTCGCACATAATCTCATGGCTAACCTCAGTTGCCCTTCAATGGATTGGTTTAAGGGAAAATCTACCGGAAACCATAGATTTTCCCATTACCCTCTGGTAAACATACAAAAAGCTATTGAAAATTGCCATTTATAGTTGATTTACCCATTAAAAATGGTGATTTTCCATAGTTATGTAAACGTTTACTGGGGAAATATGGAGGGTCTTGGGGTTTTCGGGTAAATTGTCCCTGAAACCAATCCATTGAGCCCTGCCAAGTTCAGTTCGTGACACGTAGCTGATACCATCCGATACCATCTGGTTGGTTGTATACCTACCCCTCTGAAAAATGATGGAGTTCGTCAGTTGGGGTTACTATTTCCGATATATGGAAAGTCATTCAAAATTCAATGGTTCCAGTCACCAACCAGATCGTCATCATATTCCCATTGTTGTTGGTATTATACCCTATTAACCACCATTAATATCACTATTTTCCAGTCACCACCAACCAGCCATCTACATCCATTTATGCCTAACAACATCTACGAAGCTACCATTCACAAAGGTTATCCCCCAGCCCGGTTGAGCGACATTTTCTGATCTGTGCCAGCCTGTCCAGTTGAGCTTGGGTCATGTCAGACGTCATGGTCACCCAAAGAATCGGGATGCCGTTTCAGTTTCGCAAAAAATGCCCAGTTTCACCTGCAAAAATCATGTTGGATGAACTTATGAAGCAACAAAAATTGGGATTTACCATATGGTTATGATTAACACAGCCATGGAAAATCACCATTTTTAAGAACGGTAAGCCATCTATTTTGATTAGGGCCATCGAAAAACCATGGCTATGTTAGTCATAACCAGGTTGGGTAGCCAGCCAGATTATTCGGCTTGGCCTGCATTTTTCCTGTCGCAACATGGAGAGTTCACTCCCCAAAAAATACCCTCTGGTAAACTAACGTAACTATGGAAAATCACCATGCTATTAATGGGAAAATCCACTATTTCTATGGCCATTTTCAATAGCTTTTTGTTAAATAACCAGAGGATATGACTTTTCAATACCCCAAGATCTTCAACAGCCAACAGCATTGTCCCATCTTTGACCATTGCTTTGACCATCTTTGACCCAACTGGATGTCCTTTTGGGAATAGAGGGGCCGGGAGCTGGTTAATCCCATCTATCATCAAACAAACCTGTTGTTTTTCAGGGGTAAACCTGAAGAAACTCCTCTTTTTTCATCAAACAACCAATGGGAATTTGGGACATCTATGATCTTTGACCCATGTCAAACTGGAAAACTCTTGTCGTTTCGTGCACATTTGCCCTTGCAGATGCATTGCCATTCCACGCGTAGGACGTTCCTCAGCGCCCGGTCGGGAAAGAATCAGCGAGTGACGAGTTGTCTGGTTGGTGAAAAATGATCTACAAGTACTTGGTGGAAAAAAAAAAAACTAAAACTTGGGGATATCATGAATATCATGGGGATATGATGGATACAATGAATAGAATGGATATATATATATATATACATACATACATATTACATCATATTACACATGATTATGAATGGGATATATATATATATACTGGAGATACAATGGTGATATTGACCACCTACCACTCAGTCTGAAGCTCCTTGTTGATCATAGTCTGAACCCATCCCGAAGAACGAAGTAACTGGGGGTCATGGCCTATTCATGATTCAAACAAACGCATGTGATTTGGGATATCACTTCTAGTTTCATGTCTGTTCGATTTCTGCCAATGGAAAAATCTTGTTTTTGATGAAATCCCAGAAGCGGTTCTCAGAATTTTTGATTCTCGTGATGAAAACCCTGGGCTTCTTGCTGGGTTTCTTGCATTTCAATGCCAGAAAGGTTGCTTCAATCTCCCATAGTTTTCTGATGAAAAATTGATATACCCTCTGGTAAACCTTTACATAACTATGGAAAATCATCATTTTTAATGGGTAAATCCACTATTTCAATGGCCATGTTCAATAGTTTTTTGTATGTTTACCAGAGGGTACCCTCCATTTTCTGCCCTTTGGATCACTTGGATCCCAGTGGTGAAATCTTCTGTGCAGTCCTCATGGAAAATTGCTGTGCAACCTCCATCCAGGCGCGGCTTTGACCCAAGGGATGGTCATACGGTATACCGGTAGACCGAAAAAAAAAAAATGTTGAGATGAAGCCATATCCAGTTTGTTGGTTGTACTAGTTATATATATATATATATATCCCTTTTAAATCCTATTACATCCCCACATCAAGTGGTTTTGTAGCCTCATTTTCGTTAATATGTCCATTCTATTCCATTAAGCCAATATTATCCCACTATTACCCACTGATTCACACAATTATTGAACATTGTTTGTTGTTGCCAATTGCATCCATCACAATCACATCCATTACATCCAGTGTGTACATTATACACATAGATTCGACCCATCATATCCATTATCGAATATTAGTAAGATTATACGTACATATCCATTACATCCATAGATGAAATATGAATCTATAATGATCTATAACTGAATTATCCATGGATTATCCATGATATTCTCCACTATCCATCATCCATTATCCATTATATTCATAAGAGATCCCCAGGAATTTCCCCAGGAATTTCCCCAGGTCAGCAAAGTCCGTCCCAGACGCCACAGGCAGCGCCGTAGCACTTCGGCCGCTTGCTGCACGCTGGAGAGAAAGAAGGCGCCCAGGAAGATCGTCGCCTGCCAGATGTCATAAGCATACGTATATATATAATATATATATATATATGTGTGTGTGATATGATATGATATATATTATATATATATAGAGATATGTATGTAGATAATTAATGATGTAATTAATGATGTATATATATATATATTGTGTTTTCGGAGAAGTTAAAGTAATATAGACATCAGTTAATTCAAATTGCTGTAGCAATATAGACATATGTGATCATATGCGTAGCCATGGAGACAGAGAGAAAGAACATGAAATTTCATGTTCATTAAATTTTGTTCATTAACCGCAAAAAAAAAACATAGGATTTTATCGGGATTGGTAACCAACATGTCTTTTTTTATCGCAAGATGATGATGAAAGGTGGGATTTTTTGGGGATCGATGGGATCCTAAAACTGTGAGCTGCACCGATGGCTGGTGATTCACGGGACTGGCTGCTGGTTGCTGGTGATTCAGGGGAAGATTTATATGGGTGTGTCTGAAAATAGTGTACCCCTAAACCCAATGGTTTTGCTGATCATTATCCCTATTATCCCGTTTTTAAATGGCTATTTCATTGGGAATATACCCAACATTTTCAGACAAAGCCATATAACAGTATCCGATGGGTGATCCATGAACCATCAGAGCTTCCGCAGCATTTTTGCTAAGCAAGAAAACATGAAGAGTCAGCTTGACAAGAAACGCCAGCTGTTGATTGTTTTCATCAATGTTCATCATCAATGTTAATACTGTTAATAATCATCAATTCACCATGTTCATCAATGTTGATAAAACGTCAGCTTTCAGTTTGCTTTTTATTTTATCAATGTCTTCATTGTCGGAGATTGTTTCATTGACTGTAACATGATTTCAATGAAGAACATCAGATGAAGTTATTTCACATACTACTCTATCTTACCATCAAATATCATCAAATATCAAAAGAAAAATCATCAGATGAATCAGATGTCTTACCATCAAATATCATCAAATATTTAAAAAAAAACATCAGATGAATCAGATGTATGTTATCATTAAAAACCATCATTTCAATGGCAAAAAAAAAGAAAAAAACACCTGGACCTCCAAGGGTCCCGGTCGGCGCTCCACCTGCTCGGACCAGCGCAAGGACCACAAGGTGCGGCCAATGAAGTTCAAGACCTCCGGATATGGCGAACAAAAATGGCGCAAAATGACTATAGATAGGTATTAACTATAGTTAACTATAGATATTAACTGTATATTAACTGACTATTAACTCTAGATAGATGTTGATAGGGTGAAATTGCCTATAGATCTATAGTGAATCTCTATAGTTAATATCTACAGGTTAAAATAAAGTTTCATATAAAATGATACAGATGACATTGAATGTAGTTTATACGCAACTATATGTCAGAGGATATATGGTCGATATATCGAACTAGTCAATTGGAGTTGATATGCAATGTTTGAGATACAAAAATTGCTAGATCTAGAGTATTCCATAGAATCACTGTGGGAATATATAGTGGGAATGAATTTCTTAGCTGAGTTGGTTTATAGAAATCATAGGCTTATAAACCATAGGATACATGGCTTATAACAAGGTAATCATAGCTTTATAAGCCTATAACCTTGGTTTATAAGTAGCTTCATAGGCTTCATAGGCTTCCAAGGTTGAGCCAAAGGGATCTTTCATGATCTTTCCCTAGGGTTATCAGATAAAGTTTTTGTTGTTGAAGCAACAGAAACACTGATTGAGCAGGAAAACCAAAACGGGATCTATATGGATCTATGATATCTCTTTGGATTTGCGAAAATGTGGAATTCCACCAACCAAACTTCAAGATATGAAAACAGGAAAAGTGGAGCTAGCCCACCAAAAAAGAAACGGGGTTGACCCCCTAAAATATGGGCCAACCAAAACCATGAGTGAAGCAACCAAAGTGGGTGACTCCGCCAACGCGCAGCCGAAGCGCAATGGCCAAGTAGTAGACGATGGGTGGCTGCGGATACAGCAAGACCTCATGGCTGTTGCTCAATCCTTACAACCACCCGGACCTGAAGGTTTGGAACTTCCAAAAAAGAAAGTGGAAAAAATGATGTGGGGTCGTCCGAAAATCAGATATAGCATGATATCTCCCCAAGACTGCCATTTTAATTTGTAACATGAAGATATAATCTATTAAAATTGGGGGCACCCCACGTTCAAACAAACCCCGCGAAGCTGGAAAATGGCCGTTTTATAGGGTTCCATCATAGTTTTAGCGGAACACCGATTCATGACCCACTCCAAGATCGAAGCATGTTGAAACCCTGAAAGGAGTATGCATGTCATGACGTGTCATTACAATGTGTTTGATCCTCAAACCCACAAATCCACTGGCCATGGAAACATCAACATGTTCATACCATCCCACTGATTTCTGCGATACGATTTGACCATATCCAAACCTGCTTGCAAGAAACATTGCTAATGCTAACCTTAGATACCCTACACACATATCAGTTAAGATAAAAAGAACATAGCAGTAGCTTGTCTACATATGTAGCATATATACATGTTCCTCCATATACCTGGCCCAGCATCCTGCACAAAAACATGGTACATAGCACAAATATACCTCGTTTTCCTACAGCGTATAGATATATTATATATATAACATTATATAACTATAGACTATAGTTAATTTTATATGTGATAGATTTAATGTGTGACCAACAACCAATTCTATCACCGTAAATTCCGGTAAATCTCCATATCCCCGTCCAAAACCCGTGTCCCTCAACCGAGGTACCGGTCTGAGACCAAAGTTCCCGGGTTTGTGGGGCATCAGATGCAGCAAACCCCAGTCCATGACCTGGCACTTTGACCATCGAACAATGGGGATTTCGCAACAACAAAACGGCCGGTATTTTGACCATGAAAAACGATGAACAACGGGTATTGAACATGATTTACCCTCTGGTAATTTAACATAACTATGGAAAATAAAATTTCCCATTAAACATGGTGATTTTCCATAGTTATGTTAGTTTACCAGAGGGTAACCACTGTAGAGATCTAAGGAAAGCAACAAGAATAAGGATTCAACCCAACAAACCATGGAGAGTTCGCCAGTTTTCCGATGATGTTTGATCGATGAACATTTGCTGACCAACAAAGTCTTGGGATGGTTTACCAATAAAACTATGAACATGTAAACATTCAGATATAAGATATGCACCACAGTAAACTGCAACAGATCCCAATTCACGACGTGACAAGTTCAAAACAAAATCAACAAACATCCGAAAAAAAAAAAATGGCTTCTCCTCCAATGAATACCCTTAAATTCAGTCTCCACTATCAAATCACATGAGTTTTTTGTCATCCAGGATCTGCTGATCTAAAAATCACAGTTCAGGCATCGTTTTTTGGTACCCGTAAACGTTTACATCACTTAACTATGGTTAAAATCACCGTTTTTAATATGTAAATCAACGAACTCAATGAGAATCTTCATTAGCTATGTTAGTTCGTTTACCAGAGGGTAGCCACTTCGCAGGAATCCAGGGATGCGATACCATCAACCCAGTCCCAATCCCAGCGAGGCGCTAAATCCCAGATGAAGGAAAAGGCCGAGTTCACCTCAGGAGACTTCATGGGGTGAGCGGGCGCCGCCTTTGTGAGAGTTAGACGTCCTCTAAAAAAAAGAGCTCTGAAAATATGAAGTAAATATACTACCAAAAAAAAACACAACTCTATAAATATGAATCATACATAATCATACTATATCTATCTACGTATATTTAGAGCTCTTCCAATCATTTCTAGACCTTATATAAACATAGCCTTCCACCGAGCGTAAAGGCTACCCAACCGCGCCGGCGGGCAATGGCCGCCAGTGCCCACAGCACTTCGAAGTCTTCCGAGGTGAAGATCGACAGATCGGAGATGCCGGGAATGACCCGCGCATGACCTGGGCCCTTTTTGGGTGGCCCCAGATACCTGGATGGTAAGAAACATTAAGGTGGATCAAGGTGTTTGATGGTTTTTGATGGTTTTTGAGCAACTTGTGCCCATCATGTATGTACCTTTGGTGCAAGGTCCATAGTCTCCCAGGGAACACATGTGCTGTATGTGGTGGAATGGAAATCCTTATAATGGATCCGTAAAGATCCCTATGAAAAGGCATTTTCCTTATTTCCATCCTCTAAGAAATGGTTATATCTTATTATAGTCCCATTGATATGCTCATATTGTTGTTGAAATTTCCCATGATCTTCATTATTATCCAACTTATTTTTCATTATGTTGATATTCCCATAAATATTCCCATTGTTCAACAATGGTGATAATATTATCAATAATGGTGATTATATTATCAATAATGGATAATATCACCATATTGATAATAATTATTTCCATTATATTATCAATATTATCCAACTTTTCATCAGGGCCACACATGGCAAAGAAGACCACCGGCAGCGCGCTGCAGTACTTCGCCAGGTTGATCCGTTGCAGGTCGCGGCTCAACGCGTCCGGCGCGTGCCGCGCCGTGATGACGCACTGCCGCGCACGGATCAGGAAGGGCACCGACCAGGCCTCAGGGGAAAAGCCCTGGTAGCTGGGATGAGGTTGAAAACATAGGGAAAAAGCTGGAAAAACATGGTCGAACGAACATATTTATGTGGAAAATAAAGATCTTTTTTTGTAGAAAAACGATCCAGAAATGGTGGGTTTTCATTGGATTTCCGTATCTATGTGAATGTTTACAGGAAAGTACCCAGCACACCGGGAGGCCTCAGAATTTGGAGGGTGGGTGGATTAGATATGATATGTTCATTTTGGCCCAAATACTGGCATTGCCCTTTGGTATTTAGCATAAACATGAAGAATTGGCCATTTCTAGATGATTTACCTAGGAAATTATTGAAAAAAAAAGCCATGTTCAATGGCTATGTTAGATTACCAGTGGCTATGCTTTTTGGGGGAACCGATAAGTGATTTTCCACATGAGTTTGAGTTCAACCAAAAACTCTGGGATTTCTCATATGGCCAGTGAAAAAAGACCTTGAAACCCTTGAAATCCCACTTCAGCTATGGAAAATCACCGTCTTTTTTTGGGTAAATCAACGAACAAAATGGGTCATTTTCAATAGCAAACTGTTAAACAAATCCATTTCAGCTACAATTCTTGAAGATCCCCGCCATCCCCACGTCGCCTCCTTTAGATTGCTTCGCAGCCAAGAGGCTAAATAGGGCAAACATGAGCGACTACATTGCTCCACCTCACTGCACCAGCTTGTTTCGCCGACGTATAATTGGATACTCCCCACATCCCCAGCAAAATATATATATATAATTAACTCTTTGGCTGAGTAGTATATACCCTATATATGTACATATATATATACATACATATATATATATATATTAATGCCCATGTGTGGCCAAAGATATCAAAACATCAAGCCATTACAGAAACACTTCTCTTCCCGGCCGCTTACAGAGATCCGGGCATAAAAAGTTCAGCCCGCACCGATGGCGCAAGCCGCGATGGCAGAAAAGGCCAACTGATGAAGTTGACAGATATAACTTACTGGTGGATTTTACGATGATTTCACCAAGAAATTTGAGATATGGGGATAGAAACCACGGGATAGAACACAGCCAACACAGATTAAAACCATGACGTCAACTTACTGGTGCGTTTTACGTAGGGAATGGATGGGTTGCTGGGGGTTGGGATGATGACATTACGAATGTGATTTTCCTGGGATCATTCCCTTTTGAAACCTGGATTTGTCTGAAAAATGGGCTATACGGCTATACCCCAAAGAAATAAAAACTGATGGGATTTGTTTTGTCCCATCAGTGATTTATAGAATGGGATTGATAGGTAACTATCTACCATATAATATCAATATCTACTGGTTGGTGGTTGAGCCCTACCCCTCTGAAAAATGATGGAGTTAAAGTCAGTTGGGATGATGAAATTACTGAATGGAAAAATAAAATTCATGTTCCAAACCACCAACCAGAATAATTTGTGTATTTTCCATGAATACTGCCACAATCGTGTTGCTTGCACCACTCTTTCGAACCAATGAGTTGTGGGGCCGTTGGTCGGCCTGGAGGTTGCTACAAATGATGTTCCGGGGGCGGATATGGCAAATTCTATTGCCATCGCTGTATACCAAAGAGGTATATAATGGTCGCGGGGGCGGATGCTCCCAAACATCACAATTGCATGATCAGAAGCTAGAGCTGCTAGAACATGTTAGCACCATGTTGTGTATGCATCATAGTATATATGTATGTATATGTTGATGTGTATATATAAATTGGTGTGTGTGTGTCAGTGTCAGTGTCAAGCTCTGTACCGAAGAGTTCCTCACTTTTTGCGGCTGATTTCAACCAACTAGTTTTTTTAACTGCTTTCTTCCATAAATTATGGATACCATTGCACCTTAATTCACAGCAGGGGGCA